>Ga0224501_10000247_pt1 | contig 48941 bp, 51 predicted proteins | sample SF_Oct11_sed_USG_4_FD_169105 | JGI IMG/M metagenome (GOLD analysis project Ga0224501, IMG submission 169105) | Sediment microbial communities from San Francisco Bay, California, United States - SF_Oct11_sed_USGS_8_1 | ecosystem: Environmental > Aquatic > Marine > Sediment | place: USA... | reverse complement strand
AATAGAGTATCAATAGCAGGGTTAAAAACTGTTCTATCTACAATACTTTCAAGTTCCGTTACATTGGGCAGACGCCAATCAGTTTTGCCGCCAAGAGTTAAGCCCTCGCAATAATTTATGGCGTTAAACCATGTGGCTGTTGTCGCTGAACCTGAACAACTTGCATCGTTTGTTTGTCCCATGGAACATTTTTGCCAAACAAGATTTGTAGTATAATCGGTTACCGTACCGTCGACGCTGTCTTCTAAGACAGGCGAATTATCAAGCGATCCCGTAGACACGCAACGCACATAGTTGCTAGCCGTCTTAACGACGTTGACCACGAGACCAAAGATGAAGTTGACGTACCACGCGTTAGAAGTATTACCAACATACGTAGACGACGACCAGTAAGGATTGACAACTGTCGCGGGAAAAGCCGCCGCGAAACTTGATGGGCTAACAACGCTGTAATTAATTAATGTTTTTAGCTCGTCAAATGTAGGCAGGCGCCATGTGTTAATACCCGCGTACCCTACACCGCCATTGGCACTATTTAACGCGCTGCAGGTTGTGGTATCGGCAGTATCCCATGTATGAGTTGTCGCCGTGCCTGTACATGCAGCACCTGTTTGACCCTCTGAACAAGACTTCCACACAAGACCTGTTACATTATCTGTTGTGGTATAATCTGATGTGTATGTGCCGTGTGGGGTTGGGCCGGTGAAACTTACAGTTCTGCCCCTTTGGTATTCACCGTCTTGGCCGGTGCCCGCGCAGGCAATTAATGTACCAGATTCGTTCCTGCATTGGGTCTGGTAGGTTTTAATGGGCGGCATGATTTGTTTAATTGTAATATTAAAAGTTTTTGTATCAGATGCCGCGTTTTTTGTAATGGTAGCCGTTAGGGTAATATTTTCATCGCCGGTTGCTATGGGACGCGTAATAATACCATTTGAAGCGACAACAGCCGAAGCGTCTGCCCCGCCTGAAGTATATGCTGCCGCCCAGCTTATTGTAGTTCCGCTTGGCCCCAAAGTCGCAAGACCTAAATTTTGATACACGGCAAGCGCAGAATCTGTTGAAGCATAAGAAATTACAAGAGAGGCTTTATCATCAGCCACACAACCCGCGTTTGTAATCGCTGTTTCAGTTTTAGACGCACCGCTTGAAACATTGCCCACAGTATCAACGGTTTTTACGGTAAATGTGTAACTTGTATTGTGCGTTAAACCTGAAAACGTTTTTGTCTGCGTACCCTTCGCGATAGTCACAGGAGTTGTACCACCCGGCAAATAGGTAATTTCAAGATGATCTAAATCGGCAGTACCCGGGTCAAGCCAATTTAATGTTATAGCGCCATCGCCAATCATACTGGTTTGAAATGTAATCTCTGCCGCTGCAGTAGTGTCACGCAACGTTACCATAAATGTTTTGGTTGTAGTTTCTGATCCTTTTATAATTTCTGCCGTTAAGGTTACAACAATATTACCGCCAACGATTGGTTGAGTCACTACTGCGCTACCATCCGTAAAAATAATACTGCTGTCATTGCTTGACCAATTTATGGCTGTGCCGCTATCACCTGTTACCGGTACGGTGAAATCTTGTGTGATGTTTGCTTCGTCATCTCCCAAGCTAAATGTAAAATTGTCAAAGTTAAGATTGGTATAATCAAAGTTTATTGAATCTAAATCTGTCGGCAAAGTGCAATCTGGCATGCAAGCTACAGTTTGAATACCACCGTCATCGCATGCTTCTCCCGGTTCATGATAACCATTCCCGCATATCGCCCCGCCCCCGGTAACCGGCGGCACATAATCATCGCTTTTTGGATCGTTATTGCCCGAACGCGGAGCATCGCCTGCCATGCATGAAAATAGCAGCAGGGATGCCGCTAAAATTGAAATTAGTTTTATTGTTTTCATTGTTATTCTCTCTTCTTAAAAATTGTAATTTAATATTTTAAATTGAATTAAATTCTCTTCTCTGCTGAAACCGAAAGAAAATACCGGCATGTTTGAAAAATTATTCGCGGTATTGGCATATCCTCTGCCGAAAAAAGCAATATCGGCAAGCGCAAAAACGTATGTTGCGGCAAACGCGTATGAAGCATAAGCCCTCATATTGTATGAGCCGTTATAAGCGTTGTATTTACTTTCTATTTCGCTTAAATTTGTTTCTTTTTCGTAAGCGTCTTTTTTCGCGGATGTATCATAGGCATAGTATCCAAAGGCTGACGCAGAAAGAACCCATAAACCCATATACATCCACCCGCGGTTTTGCATGGCATAGGTATGACCCCATCCCGGTATTAAAGCGGTGCGCCACAACATGCCGCCGTAAGTAATTTTGCCGGTATCTACATATTTTACCCTTTCCTGAATTAAAACTTTTTGGGCTACCGGCGGCAGTTTATCTTTCATCTCGGCGCTCATACCCAAAGCCAGCTCGTCAATCGCGCCAAACATGTCGCTGTCAACATTCGTGCGGTTTGTTCTGTTTACAATAACCCTGCCGCTTGACACTTCAAGCGCTTTTGAAAACATCTGCATCTGCGGGCCAGAAACCACAAACATGCCTATGACGACGACATCTGCCTGCGCGACTTTTGCCGCGGCAATGGCAATATCTTCATCATAAGCGTCTTCTTGCTTAAACTGGCCGGCCTTGACCATCTTCTGCCATTCGTTTCTTTTAAGAAGTTCAAATGATTTTGTTTTATCAAGCGGATCTAAAAACGCGTCAGGAATGCTCACTTCAAGATAAGCGAAGCTTTTATTGTTCTGCGCGTTGGTAAAATCAAGAATTAAAACACGCCGCTTTACCAGTTTTTCTGCTTTTGAAGCGGCGGCAGTATCAGATGAGGCGGCATCCTGAGCCTCTGTTTTGGTTAAAATACCTGTAAAAAATAAAATAAAAAATATAAACGCAATTCTTCTCATAATACTGCTCCTGCTTTTAATACTCCTTATACCTAAAAAATTCAACTTTGTCAATAATCAAAAATGATTATTTTTTTCAGAATTAAATACGCTGCCGTTTTACGTTTTTGGGGTTATTGTCCAAATACAGTAGCCGTCAATACTGAAAAAACAGTATAAATAAAAATGTTCGCGTAAAAGACCCTCGGTTTTAAAGAAAGTTTACTATTCGCAAATGAAAGTCTTTATATTAAGATGAGTTTACAATATTATTTATGCAAATATTCCTAATCAGATACAATTTATTTGTTTGAAATAATATGTCAAATTTATTTTAAAGAATGAACATATTTATCAGGATGCGGCTGCGATTTGCACTGGAGCAGTTTTACCCAGAGGTCAGTGTCTTTTTGTGTTAAAACTGAATAGTTACAGCCAGTCCCATTCCTGGTCGCCAGATCAATGCGCTTCTAGTTTCAATTTGACCATCTTCCGGAAGACCAAGGAGTTGTTTTTCTTCTCTTGCTACCCAGATAAAATTGTCAATGCAGAATTCAAAAGCAAAAAATGATGAAATTTGCATTCCCAGATTTAACGAAAAATTCAATTTGGAACTGAAAAAATAATTTACCTTTCAAGAGCTGGGAGGCATTGCCCAATATATCGCTTTTAGCAACAAAGTGGCACAAAGAACAAAATAAACCCGCATGGCACTGGTGCGTTTTTGTCAGAGAAAATAATTCAACGGCTGTTTTTGATTCAAACAAAAATCTTAAAAATAATTTGCGAACTGATTTCAAGCGTATAAAGCCAAAATGGTTTATTGAAGTTAAACTTTGAATATGAATTTAAATATTGAAATATCAGAAATCAAGCCAACTGAATATCATGAGCTTTCAATCATGGTCGGCGAACTTCTTGAATAGATAACCGGCGGTAGAAAATTAAAAATTGATATTGTTTAAGAACTTTATCGTTATCAGGGTAATATCATCATTTGAAGGCTTATCGCCCCTGAAATTTTCTATTTCATCTACAATAATTTTATTTATATCGAAAGACTTTGCTTTCTTAAATATTTTTATATTGCGTTGTAAAAATTTATGAAAATTCTCTTCGCCGTATTCTTTACCTTTATCATTATATTCTTCATAAACGCCGTCTGAAAATAATATTAATATATCTGAGCTTTCAACTTTGATTTGTGTTGATTTATATCCGCTGTTTTCTAAGATTCCTACCATTGTGCCCTCAGTTTTAAGAAATTCTATTTCATTTTGATTTGTTTTAATGAGAGCCTGCATCGGATGACCTGCCGAAGAATAATGAAGTCTTCCACTTTTGTAATCGCAATTAAAGGCCGAAAACCATGCATCGCCTGAAAATTTTTTTTGGTAAATAAAATCGTTCATTAAATTAAGTCGTTCATGGGGTTTTGTGCTTAAAGACGCCTGTTTGGTCATCATGTCTATGCGCATAGTTGAAAGAGCGGCATGAATGCCGTGCCCTATGGCATCGGCTAATATCATTGAAAATTGATTATTTTTCGTATGTACAATGTTATAATAATCGCCGCCCGCTTCTTTGTTCATCGGCAAATATCTTACGTCGATATCAAATTCAGGGATTTTTCTCAGTACCTCATTGGGCACCAAAATCTTTTTTTGTACCAAAGAAGCAATTTCAATTTCTTTTTTTATTTCAGTTAAACGTATATTTTCTGCATGCATAACTTTTAGTTTAAGCCCTTTTTCAAGAAGTTCGTCTGTAACATCGGCTAACGAAATATTTAATTCTTCTATTTCTTCAAAGGCATTCGCGTATTTTTTCGACAAAAGATAAGCCTGAGAAAAGATAAAGCCGAGAGAGCCAAAACCAGTCAGCGACATAGTATGAATGATTTCATTTACATATAGAATATCATTTACAATGGTAATAAAAACAATGGAGAATCCAACTAAGACAGTTTTCGAGCCAGTTCTTTTGTTTTTTATGGCTTTATACAAAATGCTGCAGCCAATATACCCGCAAAAAATATATAGAATATGATAAATCGGCATTAGTTGTTTAAATAATATAACAGGACCGATGAGAAACAGAGAAAATATTAAAAAAAATATTTTTGTTATCTTTAAAATAAAATTTGGTGTTTCATCAGAAAATAAAAGTTTAAAATAAGCAGCAATAACGGGCAGAATAGCAAGAATGGCAAAATATTCTATTCTAAATAATATTTCCCAGCTAAAGTTGGGAAATATTTGAGTTAGTAAAATATCATCAAAAACCAATTGTCTAAAAAAAACGAGTCCGCAAAAAAATCCGAAATATAAAGTTGATTTATCTTTTTTTCTTAAAAAGTAGATAGAGAAATGATATAAAAACATAAGAAGAAAGCCGCCTATCAAAAATAAATTAAGCCCTAATTTTATTGAATGTTGTTTAGAAGCAGATTCTGCAATACCTAAATAAAAATCGCTGGTTAACCCGCCTATGGGATAATTAAAGTTAGAGGTGTGAATAATGATAGAAAATTCTTCAGAGTGAATGTCAAAACAGCTCATTGTGGTTTTTCTTTGTTTGCCGCTGCTTTCTTCGGTTTTGCCGACTTTTCCGTTTTTCAATACCAGTTTGTCGTCGGCGTATATTAAAAAAGATGAATTGCTTGCCTTGGCCAAAATGCATAAAGTATTATTTTTTATATTTATATCTTTTGTTCGCACTTTCAAACGATATGAGCCATAGCCTTCTGGGCCTATTTTTTCGCTATCGATTTTATAATTATTCCAGCTATTAGGAAGTTCATAATAACCGCTCAATTGGGGCCTGTTCTCTTTTAGGAGCATTTCAGACGTTATAAAGTGGTTCCAGTAAAACTCCCATTCGCCTGAAAGTTTAAAATTACCGTTTTCTTCAAAGTTCCAGTTTGACAAATCGACAAACCCTTTTTTTATTTCTGGTTTTTTCTCTGATTTGTCTTTTGCGCAATTAAAAGTAAAAATTCCAAAAATAAAAAAAACAAGTAAGGTAAACAAATAAACTTTCTTAAAATATTCTTTAATAAAATACATAAGCCTTAGCTTTCTCAACATTAATATTTAATCACATGGTCAAGTATTAGTGGTTGATTTTTTCTCATCTTAGGCGCTCGGTTCAGCGACCGCAACATTACGGCGGTAGAAAATTAAAAATAGATATTGATTAAAAATCTATATTCTATCAATACAACGAATAAACGTTTCAACATCCCTTTCTGTATTATGCAAATGAGGAGATATTCTCAAAGCGTTGCCCCGTCTTGATATAAATACATTGCGTTCTGTTAAATTTTTTACAATGTCAGAGACGCGCTCTTCTTCGGTATATACCCCAAATAAATGCGGGCTTAGATATTTTTTATCGGGAACTATAAATCCTTTTTGTTCAAATTTTTGAATGATCTGCCCATTAATTATTTTCAAGTGACTGCTGATATTTTCGATACCCCATTCTTTTATCTGCTCAAACGCGGCAATTACCGCGGGCAGTATTGTGGCCGTATTTTTTTCGCCCATATCAAATCTTCTGGCGCCGGGCAGATAGGTGTCGTTATAGTTTACCAGATTGGCAAAATCTTCAGAATTTTCTCTGGCCAGCCAAGATTCTTCAAGAGGCCTTTGACTGCGCATTTTTTTGCCCGCGTACATCAGCGAAAATCCGTAAGGCGATAAGAGCCATTTGTAACCGGCCGCGACTAAAAAATCGGGCTCAAGTTTTTCGATATCGATGGGATGACCTCCTAACATTTGTGTCGCGTCAACGACCAGTAGGCTGTTTACCTCTTCGCATTCCGATTTGATTTTGTGTAAATCGACAATGGTACCGTCTGTCCAGTGACAGGGCGAAATGGCGATTACTTTGGTTTCATTTGTAATACCGGCTAATATTGCTCTTGTCCAGTTATTATCTTTTGGTCTTCGGATGGTTTTTATTCTTGCGCCGGTTTCTTTTGAAACCCGGCGCCACGGCAGTACATTACTGGGGAATTCTTCTTGCATCAGAATGATATTTTCATTGGGTTTAATTGTTTTTTCTACAATTCTTGCCGCGGTACTTATTCCATAACTGGCCGATGGTACTATCGCGTAACCTTCAGACTCGCCGCCGAAAATTTCAGCCGCGAGAGTTCTTATTTTTTCGGCAAGATCAAAAAATTGATTGGGCGTTTTTTTCCATGGATGCGCCTTTTCAGCTGAACCCCGCATCAGGGCCTCGGTAGACTTTTTAAGCTGGGGCGAATTACCCGCGACATTGAAATAAACGACATCTTTGGGTATATCAAAAAGGTTTCTATAATGTTTATTCATAATTTTTTATTTTAAGATTTCCTTTGCCAGATCTCCTAGTTTCGCGAAGGCGGCCCGGTTTTTTTCTGACCATAGAGCTCCGCACGAAATTCTAAGACAATGTCGGTAGTTTGTTGTGTTTGAAAAAATATGACCCGGTATAAAACTTATATTTTCTTTTAGAGCCCGCTTATAAAGAGCAAACGCATTTGTACCGGCTGAAAGCTCAAGCCACAAAACCAGACCCCCCTGCGGGCGGCTTACCCGCGTACCCGCGGGAAAATAACGATTAACAAGTTCCTGCGCGGTTTGTATTTGTTCAAATAAAAGTTGTCTCAGTTTTTGCAAATGCCGGTCATATCCTCCTCTTGAAAGGTACTCGGCAATGATAAGCTGGCCCATTGTGTTTGTTGAGCCGGTATTCATGAATTTCAATTTTTCTAACTTTTCTTTATATCTGCCGGGGGATGTATAGCCTATTCGATAGCCGGGGGCAATTGATTTTGTAAAAGATGAACACAGTAAAACGATCCCCTTTTTATCAAAAGACTTCACCGTTAACGGACGCGATTTCGTAAAATACAAATCTCCGTAAATATCGTCTTCAATAAGAGGTTTATCATAGCGTTTTAAGAGACCATATAATTTTTCTTTATTTTCGTCTGGCATTAAAGAACCAAGCGGATTATTAAAATTAGGAGCCAGCAGGCAGGCGTCAATGGTTCCTTTTTTTAAATGTTTTTCAAGCTCTGAAAGAATTGCGCCATCGCGCGGATGCGTTGGCAGCTCTAAGGTTTTTAATCCCAGGCCCGCGATAATCATTAAAACGCCGTAATAAGCGGGCGACTCTACCGCTACGGTACCGCCGGGCTTAACCGCTATGCGAAGCGAAAGACTTAACGCCTCTGTGCATCCGCCAGTAATAATAAAATCATGGGGCGTCAAATGACATCCCCAGTCGGCGGCATAACGGCTAAGCTGTCTTCGCAGTTTAACAGAACCCGAAGGCGATTCATATTTAAGCGGAGCGTTGTCGCTGCGGCGGCACAACTCGCCGGTTATTTTATTGAGAGCGTTTACCGGCAACAGTTCAGAAGAGGGCAGGGCGGCCCCGAAAGGCGCGATATTTTCCTGGTTTACGCCAGATAAAATTTCAGAAACCGTATTGTCAATGTTTACAAAAGAAGCCGCGGCCGGCAACTGGTAAGTTTTTGGCTCTGGCATAGGCTCGCGTTTTTTTTTCACAAAATATCCGCTTTGCGGTTTGGCCAAAATAAAATCATTTTTTTCTAATAATTCATAAGCGGTTAAGACTGTCGTTACGCTTAACTTTTCCTGAACGCTTAAACGGCGCACCGACGGCAATTTGTCGCCCGGTAAAAGACTTCCCTCGTTTATTTTATCGCTTATTTTTTCAGCCAGCGTTTCATACCGAAGTTTTTTGGCCCGCGTATTTAATTTCATAGTTCCAAAGATATTTTAACTGTTATGGTATCAAGATAATATATATTATCTGTTATGGAAACAATTTACGTAACTGTACCTTTGCTAAAATTCATAAATATGTATAGTTTAAGATGAAATTTGCCAAACGCGGAGTATTCTTATTAAAAGAAACATATGATAATATTAAGTATGAAAACCGGGCAGACATAGAAAATATGGTTAGCCGCTGATTATAAAAGGAGAAAGCATGCATTCTGATAAACATAAGAATCGCCAATTTGAATTTTACACTTGCGATGTATTTACCAATGAAAGATTCGGCGGTAACCAGCTTGCGGTTTTACCAAACGCTGAAAATTTAGACGGTACGACCATGCAGAAAATCTCGCGGGAGTTTAATTATTCAGAAACAACCTTCGTAACAAAATCTGACAAATCTGCCTGCGATTTTAAGGTGAGGATATTTACTCCGGCTGAAGAACTTCCCTTTGCCGGGCACCCTACGCTGGGTACCGCTTTCATACTGGCGATAAGCCAGATGGTCAAGGATGAAAACCATATCGGTGAAACGACTTTTGAAACGGGAATTGGCCCCGTGAAGGTTCAGGTTCATTATGAAAATAAAAAACCGGTCTTTATGCGTTTTAATATAAATACTTTTGCTACACCTGAGAAAACGTCATTATCAAAGTATGAAATCGCCTCGGCCATAAACTTACAAAAAGACGATATTGGCGCGTTCAATCTTACGCCTGTCAAAATAAATTTTGGGGCCGTAATGTTGATGGTACCGCTTAAAAATATTGCCGCCCTTGAAAAAGCAAATATAAACTGGCAGGTCTGGAATGGTATTATTTCATCTCAAAATATAAAAGTGGTATATTTATTTACTCAAAACAATAAAGACGAGAAACGAGAATATTCTTCGCGAATGTTCGCCCCCGAACTTGGCGTAAATGAAGACCCCGCGACCGGGGCAGCGGCGGCGGCCTTGGGTATGTTTCTCGCGCGTTTCGATAAAGATATTTGCTATCTTGCCCATGGCAATTTTGAATTTACCATTTACCAGGGTATTCAAATGGGACGTCCAAGTCGTCTCGAAGTTTCTATAACGAAAGAAAATGGAAAGTTAAGTTCTATTGATGTGGGAGGCGGCGCAGTTTTGGTTAGCAAGGGTATGTTTTTATTAGATTAGGGTGTTAGAATTAATATAAATAATTATTGACAGGTTATTTTAATACATTTTTTGTATTAAAAAATGAATTATGTAAAATATATTCATGGGGCAGGCGCTTTCTTTTTAGCTTTAAGCGTTTCATTGCCTCTTTATGCCGCATCTCTTAAGAAAGTACTTATACTTGATTTTATTAATATTGATAAAAATTCTAATTACCAATATCTTGAGGCTTCAATTACAGATGCTGTTCGCGAAGATCTAAAAAAACTTTTTGCTTTCAGAGAAACAAAAAAAAGACAGATAGACGAAGTCTCTAAAACAAACTTTCTGTTCAGAGAAGATTATTACACAAAATCAACAGCGATGAATCTTGGGCTTCTTGCCAAACAAGATGTCGTAATATCCGGCGGATTTAAAATTATCAACGCTTCAGAGGCAAAATCTGATGAACTGCGAAAAGAAAAAGACACACAAATTATTGCCGCACAGGTTCGTATTTTTGATATCGCCAAGAAGAAAACTATTGCTGAATTTATTGAAGAAGGGCCTGTTGACAGTAGAATATTTGCATCCGTTGAAAAAATTGCAAACCGTATTTCACAAGAAGCCAAAGCCATATTACCAAATAAAGAAGACTGGCAAAAAACATCGGCAGAAGATGAAAATTTACCTCCGCGAAATCAAATATCTTTGATGGGCGGTATTTCGACCATTTCTATACCAGCGGCTTTTACCGATGTCTATACATCTGATACCGCAATTGTTCCCAAAGATATTAAGAATGAACTCATCTTTGCCGTAGAATACAGTCGTCTTGATCTTTTCTTTGCCGATAGCGCGATTTGGGTGCAGGCTCAGTATCACCAGGGGCAAACCGAGTTATCTGTCGCAAAGAGCGACGCGAAGGCCCCTTTTTCAGTTACATCTTACGCGGTTTCAACCGGGGTGGGTTATTTTTATCATATATCAAACTGGCTTTATATTTATCCTTTTTTAGGCGGCGGATATTTCATGGGAAAAGGCAATTTAGATTTCACGAATCTTGAATACGCGCCAATTGATATGACTGACAATTCTCAAAAAACAAGTTTTGATTTTAACATACAGGCTCCTTTAACGCAGGCAGGTTTTAAAACCGGGGCAACTATAACGCCAAATTTGGCTGTTGAAAGCTCTTTCTTTTACCAGCATTTGTTTTTTTCAGACACACAATCGGGACAATTTTTCGCCCAATTGGGGCTTGCTATTAGAATATAAAAGAGGGATCGTAATACAAATGATGATTAACAAAGAAATATCAAAAGTTGTAGAGCTGGTTCAAGAGCAATGTCACCCAAAACTTATTATCTTGTTTGGGTCACAAGCCGAGGGCAAAGCTGCCAACGATAGTGATATAGATATTATGATCGTCGAAAATGGTAACATAAATAAATATCAAGAAACCTTAAAAATCTATGACATCTTGCGGCCCCTCAAGCTGCCTATTGATGTGATAGTCGTTGATGATGAAACTTTCAATTACTGGCTTGATGTGCCGGGTAATGTCTACTATGAAGCGTTTAATTATGGCAAAGTACTCTATAAAGAAGCAGCTTAAACAGGCGAAAATCTTCTTAAAGAAAGCAAAAGAAGATCAAATTCTTGTTGAAGAAGTTATAAATTCTGAACGTGTTAGCGATGAGATTATTGGCTATCATTGTCAACAAGCAACAGAGAAACTATTAAAAGCTGTTTTGACGATTAGTGAAGCAAAGTTCAGAGGAACTCATAACTTAACTACTCTAATGGATTATGCGCAAGATGCCGGCTTTCCTGTTCCAAAGGAACTTTCTATATTAAGAATGCTTACCATTTATGGTACAGAATTACGATATGATGACGTTACAATTGATAAGCCTTTTGATAGAAAAAATACGCTTGCACAAATTAAAAAACTTCATACTTGGGCAGAAGAATTATTCGAACAAAAAGGGTCTTCTTTCAATGATAAATGAATTATTAGAAAGTGATAGAATATAAAAAGGTATGACTATGCAAAATAAAATAATAACTTTTTCGGTTATCGCGAGTTTAGTCTTTTTTTCGACGATTACCTGCCAAAACGCGCCTGTAGCCGAAAATTTACAGCTTCAGGATATTACTGACGTAGACAAGGTACCGCCTACGGTTGAAGCTTTAAACTTTTCAGAGGGGATGTATTTATCAAAAGATATGATTATATCGGGTACGGCCAATGATAATACCCAAATTGTTAAAATAGAAGTTCAAATTGATGAGAATGGGTGGCAAGAAATTACAACCGCCGCGCTATGGTATCATACCCTTTCGGTTACCGGTTTAACCATAGGCGCGCATAGTTTTTCTGTAAGGGTAACCGACGCGGCCGGTTTACAAGCAAGCCAAACCTATTCTTTTTTTTACCAGCCTGTGTTGTATGTGAGTATTGCAACCGGCGACGATACCAACAGCGGCGATATAGAAGCGCCGCTTAAAACAATAAGTAAGGCAATTGAGTTGTATGTTTTAAGAGGTATACCCGAAGTTCGCGTGGCAGAAGGCGAATATCTAAATCAAGGGGTTAACATCTCAAAAAATGTGCGGCTCTTAGGCGGCTACAGCGCCGACTTTCAAAACAGAGATAAAGATTTATATAAAACAGTAATTACGAATACTTATTCTGAAAACCCTGTAGTTCGAATTAGCGGGCCTGAAGTAACCAATGATACCATCTTAGACGGGTTCACTATTTTTAACGGGTATGGCTCATCTGAATCACGGGCAATTCATGTTTTTTCATATGCTAAACCTGTTATTCAAAATAACATCATTAACGGCGGTACAGTAACATATTCAGGAAATATATTTACTATTTATATTGATTCTAACGCGCAACCTGTTATTCAAAATAACAGTATTCATGGTTACAGTAATTCAGGTGTTAATGCTATACGCTGTATAGGCGCCTCAAATTTAATAATAAGAAATAACATTATTTTAATTAGCGCAGGTATTGACGCTACGGCCATTACAAATGTTTGCTCATCTTCTATTATTGTGAATAATTTAATACGTATCACAGCCGGCGTTTCTGCACAAGGTATTTTTAGCGGTGGCTTAGAAAATATTATAGCCAACAATATCTTTGATGTTACCAAAGTTGACGGTACGAACGATGGTTATGGGATTTTCGGGGCACAAGGAAAGGCAATGATCGCAAACAATATCTTTATTACATCCCAACCCACATGCATTAATCCCTCTAGCGGCAATAATTGTGGCGACGGTACAATATTAGATCCTTCAACCGCAGGGGGCGCTGATGCTCTTATAAATAGCGGTAACGTACCCATCGTTGAAGGAAACATTACCTTGGATGGCACAGTCGGCAATGATATCTATTCTCTATTGGTAAACCCGCCAAAGGGCTATTCTATGACAAATAATTATGGTCCTAATACAAACGGGGGCGGTATTTATGAGGGCAATGACATTATTTTAGAAGTGAATGAATGCAGTACCCTCAATTATTTTTTAGCCGGTGAATACATTGAATATGATAACAACGATATTCCGCTTCAAATTTCTGCTGGTGGAGTTGATTGTACGGCATCAACTAGTTTCATAACATTTACTCCAGCATTACCTGCCGCATCTGTGCATAATAAAGCTGTAACCCTCTGGGGTACTAACAACACCAATTTGGTAGAAGATTATCGTTTAAAACCCGGCTCTATCGCCATAGATGCCGGCCGCGATGTATCGGCCTATTATCCCGTTAACGGCATAGAAATTGTTGATCTTGACGGCAACACTTTGGGTTATGACGATGCCGCCTCTATCGATTTTGACGGCTCAAAAAATGACATTGGGCCCTATGAGTGGTATCCTTAGGTATAAGCTTATTGGAAGGGTGAGGGCATCGCGACTTTAAAGCCGTTTAGCGAAAATGGTCAGATAATGCAGTACTTTTTATTCTTTTCAATTTATGCGCGAGATGATTTCATGAACAGAATCAAGAATATCTGTGTTTTCAAGATGGTTCACAGGAGAAACTCTGACCGTGCTTCTATCTGGGCGCGTCGTCGCAATGCTGGCAACGCATTTATAAACCAGAAAAATGAAATACATCTATTGAAGCAAAACCAGTTCTTACATAAACTCTTTCATATAACTTGCCGTTAGCAAGTCAATCGGATGGCCTCTTTTTTGCAGTTCATCTATGATATGATTTTTTATCTCTTCGTTAAGGTTCTGACCCAGCTTGAATTTTCCTGTCATATTATCAGGCTTAATTGCAACTAAATTTGTCGCTTTCAATTCTTTTTCATAAAGTTCGTTTGACGGATGTATTTGCCTATATCGTCCATCAGCTTGAAGTCTTTGCATTAATGTCGTAAGCACATCGCTTTTTACAGAAATCTCTTGTACGAATTCTGCTGCGCCAGAAACAGAAACCGACATAAAAAACTGTGTCGCGTTGCAGGCCTTTTGAGAATCTGTAAAATATGACGGAATTATCGACAATGGCATAACCACATTAAAATGTACTTTGGAACTCTTTTTCAGCAAGGTTATTTTCTTACCCGCCATGGCCGAATGAAAGTATAAAACCTTTTTGTGCCAAATATGATTTACCGGTACCTGATACGGAAAGCCGTTTTCATCAACCAGCGCGAGAGTGCCCCATTCACATTTGTTTATGACATCTTCCAGTATTTTTTTATCTTTTATTAAAAATTCTTTTCTTCTCATTTATAAATTACTCTTTCGGGGTTTACTTTTAAAAGGTCAATGATTAAAAGTTTTTTAATTACAAGTAAAATATTTTATAAACTGTTCTTGACGAGCCGGTAAGAATACCAGAGTTATGGCGATGCCAATGAGTAAAAAAAACTTTTATATATTAATCTCTTGCGCCATATTCTATATTATTTTTATTCAAATCAGAGCCTATGCTCTTTCAGATGATATTTCAGCTATAACAAAACAACAAGAAAATAAACCGGCAAAAATATTGTTAAAAGATTTTCCCGTAATTAAACAACAAAAGCCGTACTCATGCGGGCTCGCAACCATGACAATGATTTACTCTTTTCTAGAAGAGAGGGCAAGCGAAGAGGATGTCACGAGAAAACTTGGTTTAGAACAAAGAAAATCAGGAATGACCCCCCGGTTTTTTTCTGAAAATTTGCAGCGCCTGCTAAAAAATTACCGGGTAACCTATTTCTCAAATATAAAAGACAGTCTTCTTCTAGAAAAGGTTTTTCATTCATTAGATAACCAGATGCCTGTGGGTATAAATTTTTCAACAATAAACGCTTTTGAAAAACAAAGCACAGACACACACCTTTCGGCAATTATAGGGTATGATTTAAATACAGGTACATTCATAGTTGCCAACGCTTATGGATTTATTGAAGAAATTAAAATTTCTTCTTTATTAAGAATGTTAAAATATGAAAATCATAAAGATTCGCCATTTTTATTTGATCTCGCTATTCTTTTAAATATCATTGGCAAGAACAATATTATTATCATTGAGCCGCTTTAGTAACATTATTGATCTTTGAACTTATATATCATAAAACAGTTTTCGCCTGTAGCTTATTAGCATTTATGACAACTTAGCATAAATCGATTGCGAGTCTAATTTTAAATGAAATTAATAAAGGGCATTACTCTACTTTTTAGACCGAGCAGGTTAAACCGCAAAGTTCTACAAATCGCCATACCGTCTTCATTGGGTATGATGAGCCAGACCGCGGTTATGATAACCGATACCATTATGACAGGCAAGCTGGGCGTTTCTCAGCAGGCCGCTGTTGGTCTAGGCGGCATGATCATCTGGACAATCATGGCTTTTTTAATGGGAGGATCAACCGGCATTCAAATTATTGTATCGCGCAGAATTGGCGAGAAAAAAATACCGGCGGCGGGTAAGACTCTACTTACGGCCCTTTTGTTTTTTTTCTTCCTGGGAATTTTTATATCTTTAACCGGCATTATTGTATCGCCTCAATTGGCAGATTTTTTTGCCGTTAGAGATGACATGATAAAAATTGCTTCTCCTTTTCTTCAGTACCGGTTTGCCGGCGTTTTATTCTACCTTATAAATGCCGCTTTTATTGGTTTTTTTAACGCAACGGGTATAACGCGCATCACAATGTTATCATCATTTGCAGTGGCCATCGCTAATATCGGGCTAAATTATATTCTAATTTTTGGCAAATTAAACATGCCCGCCTATGGCGCAACAGGAGCGGCAATGGCTTCTTCTTTGGCCCCAATTGCCGGTCTAACCGTTTTTATTATATATTGTTTTCAAAAACAATTTAAAGCCTATTTTATAATTAAAGCGAAAAAGATCGATTTTACAATTTTAAAAAATATTTCTCGCCTAAGCTTCTCCCCCGCTCTGGAGGGCTTTCTTATGCATTTTGCTTTTCTCATTTTCTATAAATTTTCGGCGAACATTAGCACGGTCTCTGTAGCGGCAACTAATATTATAGTCAGCATTATGAGCATCTCTTTTATGCCCGGATTTTCTTTTGGCATTGCCGCGCTAACCCTACTCGGGCAAAATATGGGTTCAAAAAAAATTAAGTTGGCCCGTTTTGCTGTTTTTCGCTGCGCTAACTACGCGGCTTTCATGATGAGTATTCTGGGAATTATTTTCATTATTTTAAATAAATCAATTATTCAAATATTTACAGAAAATACTCTTGTAATTCAAGACGCCATACCGGCCCTTATTATAGTATCGCTTGCGCAAGCCGGCGATGCCTATCAAATGGTAATGAGTTCCGCGTTAAGAGGCGCGGGGTATGTTTACTGGGTACTAAAGGCAAACGCTTTAATCTCTTTTTTCGCGATGCTGCCTTTGGCATATATTCTCGGCATTTCATTAAAATTGGGTACCTTGGGATTATGGAGCTCTGTATTTATATGGTTTATTTTATTGGGCTCTATTTTCAGTTATAAGTTCATTAAGGGTGAATGGGTTTCGGGAAAGGTATAGTCATGATCAAAATTGATATTTTCATGTGTCTATTGCTCTTTTATCGCCTGTGCAACAGAATCTGGTTTTTCTTCCTGAATAAAGTGTCCGCAGTCTTTTATTTCAATCACAGACGCGGCGGGAAATCCCTCACGCCATTTTTCAAGCAGCAAATCTGCGGGCAATAGTTCGTCTTTCATCCCCCATAGAATTTTTGTCGGTATGCCTTGAATTTTATTTTTATTTTCCCATAACTTTGCGTACCAATCGCTCTCGCCTAACAATGACAGGGCAAATTCATAAGCCGCCTTTCTGGCCTGTTTATTTTGGGGTTTTATATAATGCCGGTGAATTATTTTTGTTAAATTCTTCTTATTGTAAAAACCTTTTTTAACAAGAACTTTTGCCGAGAAATTTAAGTTTAAGTACAAAAATTTCCCAAAGACAGTTTTTATAATTTTCGAAGGTTTTGCAAAATGCGTATAATCATTTAACGGCCACAGCCATGTATTCAATATTGTTATGCTATTTATTTTTTCGGGCATATCTATAGCGCAGCTTAACCCTATTGGTCCGCCAAAATCATGAACCACAATATGAAAGCTTTTTAATTTCAACTCTTTTATGAAGTCTTTAAGTCTTTTTGCATGTCCCTGCGGAGTGTAGTCAATATTTTCGGGTTTTTCAGAAAGACCGAACCCTAAATGATCGGGCGCGATGCATCTGTATTTTGAACTTAATTTTTTGATAACATTTCTATACCCAAACGACCAGCTCGGGGTACCATGAACGAATAAAAGATTATCTCCTTCGCCTTCATCTGTATAGTTCATGATAAATCCGTCTATATTTATGCTTTTCGTTTGAAACGGATACTCTTTTTTATCTAACCAGTTATTTGTTTTCATTTTATGCTCCTTCATAAAATAATTTTGAAAAGTTTTCTAATACTCTATCTAGCGGGTAGTTTTCTACCAGCAAAAAAGCCGCAATAATACCGTCTATAGCGGCCCAGAATAACAATATTTCAGCTTCTTTAACAGGCTTTTTTTCAACGCTTAGCAGAACTGAGATCTTTTTCATTATCATTTCTTGAAGTCCCAAGGCTTCATGATTAATAATTTTTATTAAATCTTTTCCCATTCTTACCGAATGAATCAATCTCCAGAATTCTCTGTTTTTATTTACAGATTCTTTGATCTTATTTGTGAATTTTTTTATTCTCTCTTTTTTTGAAAGTTTCAAATCAATGTCTAAGGTTTTTTCAACTTCATCGCTCATTAACCTGACAATTGCAATTAAAATGGCCTCTTTATTTTCATAATGGTTATATATTGAACTTTGAACAATATCTGCCTTTTTTGCAATCGCCCGCATCGAAGTCGCGTGGTAGCCGTTCTCTGAAAATAAACTTAATGCGGCAAAAAGAATATCCCTGGATTTGTTTTTCATTTTGATATAGTACGAACGTTCGTTCGTTTTGTCAACTTTTTTTTACGATTTTTTTAAAACTCTAAAATTGTATGCAATAAAAACTCGGCGCCTTTTTCAAGCTTTCTGCCCAGAATATAACCCTTGCTTTTATATGATATATCCAGAGCAATTTTATAATTTTGACCAAAATGGAAAGCCGGTATTAAAGAAACGCCAAAGCCTGCGCCAAAAATAGCCTGATTAAAAACATCAACAGAAGCGCCCAGCGAGAACGTATCGCCAGAGAATACTTCGGGCATAAAAATGCCAAAGCCGTAATTTTTAAAGGGACGCCCATACCTGATATTTAACGCGAAATATTTTTCGCTTATTCGAAAATGATTTGTAAAATAAACCTCATAACCTAAGGCGCCGGGGTTAAACTGCAAAGAAAACATCCATCTGAACGCGTTATCTCCCAGTAACCATGGCTTTCTAATCAAGGGCCGCTTATTTATATCTGCAGTCATGGCCGGCGCAGATTGATAAAGCATGGGGTCAAGAAATGTTGCGGCAAGATTGACCCAGAAAATTTCATTATATAAAGCGACCAAAGCCGGGTCTGTTTTGTTTTCAGCGTTGATTGACGGTCTGCCGTAATAATGTTCAAAAATAATTTTTGTGTATTGAACAGGATCGCCGTATGTGTTTTCCCATGTCTGAGGTTTTTTGGGGTCGGTAAAGGCAAACAGCAAAGTATACATCGGAAAAAATATGCTCTGAATAAAACTATGCGCCATATCTTCTGTGTATCGATAACCCTTTAAATAAAAATCATATTCCGTTTGGCGGCGCATTAAATTGTTTATTTCAAAACCGCCCGACGACATAACGGCTTCTTGTTCAGGAAGAGGGCCGCCTTCGGGCATAATCATTTTCATAACAGGAATTGGAAACTGGTATTTTGTCATTATAAAATTTCCGTCAGCCTGGTTGGCCCGGCACCAGTGCCCCGCTTCATGGGGCCACAAAGTAAAATGGAACGTAACAAAAGCGTTCCATACCGGTTCAACAAATTTTCCTATAGTTTGGGGCATATGCGGCGAAATTAATTTATAATAAAGATCATATCCCAGCTTATTAAATAAAATGCCGTTTGAAGCTATAAATCTTAAGTCGGTAAAATAGCCAAGCGTTATCTTGTAGTCTTTCGGCAAATTGAAATCGTTATTTTGTTCTTTGTCGGTCGATTTGATATCTTCTATCTTATTCGCCGCGCGATTCTCTGTTTCTATTTCTTGCGCCGTAATTTTGTCGCCTAAAGCGAGAAATGTAATAAGAATCGTCAAAAATCGAATTCTTACTTGAGATGAAAGCATATCTTTTAATATAATCATAATCTTATTGATATCTACAGACGCTCTGTTGAATCATTTTGTCAATCGTAATTGCTGAATATTTTTATTCATTTATAAAATCAATTGTAAGATATATTATTAGATTCTATAAGTAACCGTATTTATTTCTCTTGACGGCCAATTTATATTTGTTCTTTTATGATTGAGCCATGCCCTACATACCGAATACAGTATATACACTTTCTATCATCGCTTCGGCAATGGGTTTCATTTTAGCTTATCAGGTTTTTTCTAATCGAAAATACTTGAGCAATCTTTATTTGTCATTTGTTTTATTGTTTTTGTCTTTAAGCCTGCTTTTTCCCGATACTCCGAATTTGCTTGCCAAATATCCTTTGCTTCTGTTAACCGGAGTTTTTAACTACCTGTACGGACCATGTATGTTTCGTTATGTGTATCATACCTTCTACTCTGATTATCCGCCCAGATTTTCTTTTGGTATTCATTCTATACCCGCTGCCGCTTATTCTATATTTTGTCTTTTCCCGATTATTTTTCTTTCAACGGAAGAAGTTCAATTTTATATAAATGAAACTTTTTCAGGCACAACTCCTTTTCTGGTAGCTTTTTTTAATTTTTTATCGGCGGCCTCTCTTTTATTTTATACAGCGGCTATTATCAGATTAATCTTTTTGCATCGCAATAAACTAAAAAAATCTTTTCAAAACCCCCGGCAAAAAGGCTGGTTTCTCGCTTTGATATCTGTGTTTATTTTTATGGTTGGCGGCGGATTAATTTATACATACGCAGAAACATATTACCAGAAGATTCTAAAAGAAGTTTATCTGGTTCAAATTCTCGGCGCGAGCGTCTTTATGATAGTAATCACATTTTTTGCCGTTCAAAATCCCACTTTATTAACCTGGCAGCAGGTTCGCGACAAAATAAGCAAAAAGTTAAATCTTAGCAACTCTCAAATAAAAGATGTGAAGAAAAAAATTATAAATATTATGGAAAACGAAAAACTCTACCTTGACGAAACGCTTACTCTTCGCCTTGCCGCTAACCAGATTAAAGTACATCCAAATGTTTTATCTTTTGTCATAAATGACAAGTTCGGCAAAGGGTTTAAGCAATTTGTCAATGAATACCGCTGCGATTACTTTATTGAACTTTTGAATTCAAAACCTGATATCAATATTTTACATCTGGCCTACGAAGCCGGATTCCCTTCGAAAACCACGTTTCATGAAGTCTTTAATAAAAAATATAATACAACTCCCACTCAATACCGTCAAAACTTAATAAAAAAGCAATGATGTTTTATTGACGCAATGGCCGTGGTTATTCTCATTGCGCCAATAAATATCGCTTAAATCGGAATTATTTTAAAAAAAAAAGTGGTTCGGTTTTTCATACCTGAACGACAGCGCCAAAAAAATAGTATATGCTTAGCTCAACTTGAAAACATTATTCAAGTTAAAGGAAAAAATATGAAAAAAAGAAAAATTTGTAAAACATCGGAAGTGAATCTGGCGCAATATCATAAAAAGAGGTTAAGCATGAAAATATTTTTAATTTCATTCTTACTGCTGGTTCTTTCTGGTCATCTTGTCGCGTCGGAAGATGCGAAAGAAAATGAATATAAATTAATTCCCATTGGCGTATACAGTTATGCGTCACTGGCATCTCAAAGCGTGCATTCGCCCGGCGTGGCCATTGCGTTAAAGAATGATATAAACATGTTTGTTGCGTCATACCAATACAGCAAATTCATGAAAGACCCTCTTTTTAACGCGCCTTCAGATTATCACGCCGCTAATTTTCTGGGAGACATATATCATGAGGCGTGGAATACGCTTGTGATATTCAGGAGCGAATCGGACGATCCTTTTGGCGGCGGATTGCGCACTTTTCAGCTGGGTACGGCTGTCGGGTACGATTTTTTTAACGAAGAATCTTCGGCTCTAATCTTTGGGTTAGGCTTAGCGGTGGGAGATTTTGGAGTTAAACTTTCTAACGGAAAACCTCTTCTGGTTATTCCTGTTCCCCTGATACGCTACCAAAAAGAAAGCGACTTCATTAAAATTGATTTCAGCTTTTTAACGGGCCCCAACTTTTCTATGACTCTCGGAGCCAAAAGCAAAATTCGACTTACCAATGATGTTCGCTTTGACAGACTTCGCGATGCCGGCGACATTATTTTTGAATCAATTTTATGGTATCGCTTTTTCGATTCAACCCATGAGTTTGGCGACTTTGCCGGCGTCGGCATTGGCCTAAAACGCGAAGACGCGACATTTGATCTGGCGAACAGAGAAGAAGTTTTCTCAGTTCAGTATTATGGCGGCTTTGTCACATTTGACATATCAATTTTGAAGATATCTGCCGGATACACATTTGGGGCAGTTGAACGCCACGGCGATGATTTCACAACGGACCTTAATAACGGATTTTATACAGAAATTCAAGGCCTATACCAATTTTAAAAATTTTTTATAAAGGAGAAAAAAATGATACATAAATACAACAAAACATTAACTTTTTACGGATATTCAGTACTCATCCCTTGGGTACTTTGGTTTGCGGTAGCCTACCTTAGCCATCTGCCCGAACAAAGTATGCTGACTCTCTTGGGGCAGCAAATACTAGGAATGTGCGGGCTTGCGGCGCCCGTAATTGTGGCGCTTGCTCTGGTTTACAGAAACAGAGAGCTGACTGCCGATTTTAAAAGAAGGTTCTTTAACATTGAGCAGTACAGTCATGTATACACATTTCTGTCTATCTTTCTAATCTTTTTCACCATGGTTGGCGGGCAGCTTATTTCAACGCTCTTTGGTCATTCTCTGGATCAGTTTATTATTACAGGTAACGCGACATTTACTTCAGCGCTCTTTTCGCCCTGGATAATATTAATTTCAGCGCCTATTCTCGAAGAGTTTGCCTGGCACAGTTATGGTACAGACACATTACGCAGAAAATATAATCTATTTAAAACATCTATGATATTCGCGGTATACTGGGTGTTCTGGCATCTGCCCCTCTCATTTGTAAAGGGATACTATCACAGCAATGTTATCGCCGAAGGGGCATTGTACTCTCTTAATTTCATACTAAGCCTTTTTGTTTTTGTAATTCTAATGAACTGGCTTTATTATAAAGCAAAAAGAAATATTCTGGTTCCCATACTATTTCATTTGTCTGCGAACATCAGCAATGAGATTTTTTCAACCCATCCAGACAGCAAGGTAATTCAGACAGGTTTGCTTTTGATTGTTACAGCTTATGTTCTGATAAAAGACAGAGAGATGTTTTTTAATAAAGAGGTACTTGATTAAATTATGAAGGGGGTGTGTAAAAATACAGAAAATAGAAGCCAAGGGGGCGCAGAGTTCACAGAGAATTTTATAAAATCAAAAATGTGCTTTTGTGCCCCTGCGGCAAATTTCTTACTTGCTACACGGCTCCATATTTATATGAAATTGAAAGATTATTTAAAAGGAAATAGTATGCAAGTTATTAATAGAATTAAATTTTCAATGGTACACTTTTTTGAATTAATTAGAATAACAAAGGTAACAGCCGGTATGGCGGCAAGATTATTATTTTTTTTTGTTGTTTCATCCGGCATAATAATTTTGCAGGGCTGCCGCGAAAAGAAAAATCAATCAGAAATAAAAAATCGCTTTCAAAAAGAAATTGAGCTGATTGTAAAAGAGTATCGTTTTCCCGGGATGACGGCGGCTTATGTTCTTCATGATGGAACTGTTGACGCATTTGCCGCCGGTTTTTCAGACATAGAACAAAAAACTTCCATGAACATAAACTCTAGAATGCTGGCGGCAAGTATCGGTAAAACCTTTACCGGGGCCGTCATACTTGATCTTGTCAGGGAGGGAAAACTGAACTTAGATGTTCCCGTTAAACAATATATTGGCAGTGAAAACTGGTTTAACCGGCTGGCCAACAATAACGAGATTACGCTGCGGCATCTTTTAACTCACAGTTCAGGCATTGAAAATCATCTTGAATCGCCCAGGTTTATAAAAGCTATTAGAGAGAGCAAAAAGAGAGAAATGCCCCATCTTAAACCTATAGAGCTTATCACATATATACTAGACGCCGCGGCGATATTTAAACCGGGCAGCGGCTTTCATTACAGCGATACGGGATATATTATCGCGGGAATCATTGTTGAAAAAGTAACCGAAAATAATCTTTTTGACGAAATAAGATCAAGAATTTTGGCTCCTTTGAATCTTAACATGACCGAACCATCCGACAAAAAAAATCTTACCGATCTGGCTTCGGGTTATCTTTCTGTCGATAACATTTTTCAGCTTCCCGCTAAAACAACAATTCAGCCCGGGTTGATGTCATGGAACCCCGGTATTGAATGGGCCGGCGGCGGTTTCATCAGCACATCAGAAGATCTCGCGCTTTGGGGAAAAATCCTGTATGAAGGCAGGGCCCTATCGGGAAAATACTTGAAAGAGCTTTTTCAGGGCGTTCTCGCGGCTCCCGGTACAAAGTACGGTATTGGCACAACGATTAAAGAAGATAAGAAGGGCAATATTACATACGGCCATAAAGGTTGGATTCCGGGTTATTGTTCGAGTCTTCTGTATTATACAAGGCATAAGGCCGCTGTCGCGTTTCAAATTAACACCGACATTGGCATTATCGGTAGCGACAAAGATGTAATATCAATGATTGAAAAGAGACTGGCTAACGTGCTGTTTGAAGTATCTACCGATTGAAATATAAATGAAAAATTATGATTATACAGTTTAATAAAATAAATATATATGGTTTTTAAATTCTATGTATTATCGAGAGGTAAATTATGCCAAAAGGATATTGGGTTATTGTTTTTCATTCAATAAAAGATGAACAAAAATTAGAGGCATATAAGAAATTAGCGGGGCCGGTATTGCAGGCCCAAAACGCGAAATATTTAGTAAGGGGCAAACCGAAAAAAGTATATGAACGCGGCTTGATAGAGCGAGCGGTCGTCGTCGAGTTTGAAAGCCTTAATAAAGCAATTGACGTTTATGAAAGTTCAGAATATCAGGCTGCTTTAAAAGTATTAGGCGACGGCGCCGAGCGCGATGTGCGCATTATTGAAGGAATCTAAAATATTAAGTTAAACGCTAATGTTATAAACAGACCGGCGCAGTAGAAAGAGCTAAAGAGAAATTAAGCGATATGAAAAATAAAGATTTTATTTACCGAAATCTGCCCCTGATAAAAAAACGGGTTCACCGTTTGGGCCTTTCTTTTAACCATGGCATAGACGGTAAGGGCGTAGAAACCGCTTTAAAATTGGGGATGAATTACATATTCTGGACAAGATTTGGTACAGGAGAAGCGTTCGATGTAATAAAAACAGCCCTTAAAAATGAACGTCAAAAATATGTATTGGCCGCCGGCGTCACGCTTGGTTTTTTTAAGGGCAGTCTTCGCAAGAGAGTAGAGAAGCTTTGCCGCGAGTTTGATATTGATTATGTAGATGTATTTCAGCTTTATTGGCTGGGCAGAATGTCTTTTTTTACGAAAGGAATTCAAAAAGAACTAGTGCGCTTGCGCGACGAGGGTCTAGTAAGAGCCCTTGGCGTATCTATTCATGATCGCAAAAGGGCGGGGCGGCTGGCCGTAGAATCTGTTCTTGATTTATTGATGATTCGATATAACGCCGCACATCCGGGAGCCGAAGTTGATATCTTCCCTAATTATGAGAAGCGACGCCCCATAACCATCGCCTATACCGCCACATCATGGAGAAAACTTTTAAAACCGCCAAAAAGATGGGAAGACAAAGTCATGACAGCGGGAGATTGTTACCGCTTTTGTCTTACCAATCGCCATGTTGATGTTGTTCTTTGCGGGCCGGCAAACGAGAACCAATTAATCGATAACTTAAAAGCGCTAGAAAAAGGGCCTCTTTCATCGGCTGAAGATGAGTATATTCGCAGGTTCGGCAAAGCGGTTAGAGGTTCTTAAATATATCTTCTCTCAACAAATATTTTGAGATTTCAAGTTGAATAGAAATATTTTTTTTATCGGAAACTAATCCTTCGATATTATATTCAGGCCTGTTTTTCGCTAAATCATAGTTTGTTTGCAGGTTTAACCTGTATTACAATCATAGGCTCAAGAAATTCTTTTAGAAGAATTTCGGCGCGTATAGATTTTCCCTGTTTATTATTTGTTTTTATTATCTATGTTCAAAAAGGGCATGGCGCCGCCGCCGGTATATGTAGGCAGCTTACCATCCCATTTTTCAATGGCTTTCATTTCAGCTTCAATTTTCTTTAACTCTAACAGTTGGGTAGTAACTTCCATACGCTTTAAACGCAATGACATTGCTTCTGCGCGGGCTCCTTCTACTTTTTGTTTTGCCTCTGTGGTGATACGCGTTAAATCTCTTTCTGCTTTCAGAGCCATTTGTTCTGCCGCTTGTTTTTGCTCGATTGCCTCTGCGAACTGCGCCGAAAATTCAAAGTCGACAATAGAAAAATTATCTACTACTATATTATAAACAATCAGCTTGGCTTTCAGAGAAGCCATTATTTCTTCGCTCACGAACTGGCGTTTGGTAATCAATTGTTCAGCCGTATATTTTGCCGAAATAGCTTTTACAGCTTCTTCTACATTCGGATCGATGATTCTATCTTCATATTGGGCGCCTATCTTTTGATATACCCAGTTCACTTTATCTGGAGAAACGTGATAGTTGATAACAATAGCGAATTTAGTATTTTGCAGGTCTTTCGTTGCCGCATCTGCCTTGGTGTTCGACTTCTGAAGCTGAACATCCATTTTTATAATGCTTTGCATGATAGGAATGCGCAGGTGCAATCCTTCTCCCATGATTTTATCAGATACGGCGCCAAAATTCAAAACCACGCCCCGGTGACCGGCGGGAACCGTCACAAAAGGGTTCAACAAATATACAAATACAACTACAATTGGTATCATAAGATACTTCATTAATCCGGCTTTTTTCAATTTGCTCCATTCTATTTCTAATTCATTGTTCATATTATCTCCTTAAATATAAAACTCTTTGTAATTATAAAAAAAGAAAATATACTAAAATACTCTATTCATTGAATTCTTTTCTTTTGATCATTTTTACTGACGTAAGGTTCAAACCATGTCCATGTTGTATACGTATTTAAATTTGGGATAGCGGGTGATAGCCGGTGGTGCCTACGGCTAGCTTCGCTTTCGGCTGGCCTCAAGGGACAGGATGTCCCAAATGTCGACTTCGACAAGGAGGTCGAGAAGTCGACGATGCCAGACGTTTCTCCGGAGCTCGGGCATCCTTCCCCTCGCGCTCTAAAGAATTACAATTTAACAGTTGAAAGCAATTTGTTTTTCTGTGATTTTTAGCGGCGGCATTTCATTCTATTCTATACCGTTTAATAAACGGCCATTTTTTTTCTTATTTAATCCGCCCCATTGTTTAAAGAAAAATAAAGTTTCGTTTCTTTCACATTGTCTTTGAATGTTTAATATCCATTCTTTTTGTATTAGTCTGGTATTGAAACCGCTTTCGCCGTCTTCTTATGATGAAGGCTGGTTATTAGGGTGCGAAAAATCACCTCCTAACAAACTCCAACCCCATCAACCGCCCCCATAATCCTCGCCGTCTCGCTCAGCGCCACAATAATCTTCTGGTAATGCGCGATGTCTTCGTAATTTAGCGTTCGACCCTTTCTATCTTTCAGCCACTTTTGCGCAGGCTGATAACCGCCAATATAAAACTCCCACGCGGTCATCGAGTGAATCGCTTTGCGATTCGTATCGAGATGCCGCGCCCACTCGACGACCCTCCCCACGAGGGGCTCGGTCGCCCTGCCGGTATGAAATTCTTTATTAAGCTTCTTTATATAGTTGTTTATTACAGAATGATTATCGCTCATACAACAATCGGCAATTTAATAAATCTCTTTGTCTTTGCAATTATTATATTTAGTTTTAATCGCCCTAAAAAAAAAATAGATTGAAAACCTGATAGAATGATATTATATTAATTCATAAATGGGGTCATATGATAAGCTTTATCAAAAGATCATAGAGGGACAATCTGACGCAAATATTAATTTTCAAGACTTATGTAGTTTTTTGCAAAAATTAGAATTTGATATGAGAATAAGCGGTTCACATCATATAATTTAGGGAGAGAATTATGAATAGATATGAAATTATTATTTATTTTAGCAATGAAGATAAAGCCTTTATAGCCGAGGTTCCTGAATTAGCCGGATGTATGGCGCATGGCGCTACAAATGAAGAGGCATTGAAAAACATTAATGATGCAATCGATCTATGGCTTAAAACAGCCAAAGAATTTGGCGATCCAATTCCGCAGCCTAAAGGCCGACGGCTTTTGTTTGCTTAAAAAAAAATTGTCATAACGCAGGAATCATTAGATTTAAAGAAATATATGGTTCATTGATTATTATCGATAAGAATAAAATAAGGCTTCGTAAAACATAAGTTACATGATTAGCATAAAAGAATTTAGAACCATTTGCCGCAAAAAAGTCATAGGCAATATAACAGAAGACGAAGAAAAAACATTAAACGAAATACGCGGTAAAATGCAAAACATCCGAAAAGCGGGAAAGCCGCTGCCGCCAGAGTATACAGATTACATATACGCAGTCTATAAAATATTACTGGGCTTTTCTGATGAAGAAGCGGGCGAGGCGGTTTTTATGGCGACAAATACCGACCCGAATCTATTGCTGTAATGCCAAGATCCGCTCTTTCACAAAAATTTATAAAACTTTACCATAAAAAGTTTTAACCCCCTCACTCATACCCCCAATCATACTTTAGTAGGTTGACGATCATACTTTTTTTTGTGTATTAAAGTGTCATGAAAAAAAGTGAAAAGAATCATAAACAGAATCTTTATCAAATTAAAATAAAGGGTCATTTAGATTCGAACTGGGCCGGCTGGTTTGACGGATTTCAGGTGAATACCGAAGAAAACGGCCATACTCTTTTAACCGGCGAGGTAGCCGATCAGGCGGCTCTGCATGGTTTGTTAAGAAAGGTTCGCAATTCAGGAATGACGCTTCTTTCGGTAAACCAGATAAATCTGCCAGAAGCTGCCGAAACCAAAAATCTAAAAATTAAAAAAAGAAAAGGAGAAGAGTTAAAATGAAAATAATAAAGTTTGGCGAAGACGTAAAAGATTACAGTTTTCCTGTTTTAAATGAGAGAGAAATAAGAGCGGCCGCGGGAATTATATTCCTGTTTATGTTTCTTTCTTTTTTATTATGTGTTCTAACGGGAAACTTTGTAATGCTGAAATATGTAATTACAATTTTTCTTGCAGATTTAATCATCCGCGTTTTTATCAACCCTAAATATGCGCCTACGCTTATATTGGGAAGGTTCATTGTTCAAAACCAGGTTCCTGAATATGTGGGCGCGAAGCAAAAGAAGTTCGCGTGGATAATTGGAGTTTTTCTGGGAACGCCCGTTTTGGTGTTTCAAGTATTGCTTAACGCGAAAAGCCCCATAACCGGCATAACGTGCATGATATGCATGATGTTTTTATTTTTTGAATCGGCATTTGGCATTTGCTTAGGTTGTAAATTTTACCCCTTGTTTTTCAAAGACAAGGCAGAGTTTTGCGCGGGCGAAATATGCGATAAAAAATCAAAACAAGAAATTCAAAGAATATCAAAAGCTCAGGTTATAGCTCTTTTGGCGTTTATCATTCTAGTTATTCTCATGGCATATTTTGCTAATGAATTTTATCTTCAGAAGCCCTATGACTTATTTGGGGTATATGAAGATAAATGACAACAAAAGGTCTTATGAAAATCATAAGAAAAGGAGACAAAATATGAAAACGATTTTAGCGGTTCTGGTAGTTTTGCTGATGATAAACTGCAAATCTACATACACAGAAAAGATGAGAGAGGGGGCGGCAAATTGCAATGCTATTTGCAAAACCAATCCCGAAATAAGCGAATATTCCCAGAAAGGCGGGGGCGGAATGCCTCTTCTGTTTTTGGGAGGTTACGAGATAAAATGTGGATGCGCCGAAAGGGGCAAGTAGAAAATAAAATTCATTATGCCCTGTTTTTACAAAACCAAAGCAGGGCATAATGATTATTAAAATCAAAGGAGAAAGAAAATGAATATTAAAGAAGTTCAAAAGAAAATAAAGATTACTATTTTGGCTATGATGATGATTGGCGCGGCCAATACATCCGCACAAGAAACCGAAACTTTTTCTTTAAGCGGAACCATCACAGACACAGCTACGGGCAGGCCAATTGAATTCGCGACTGTCGCCGTGGCCGAGGTAAAGCAAAAAGTTAACGCCAATGAAAAGGGTGAATATAATATCGATTTACCGGCGGGCGAATATACGGTTATTATTAATTCGCCCGGCATGAAAAGCGTCACGAAAAAAGTTAAAGTAACCGGCGCCATTACGCTTGATATCGCTCTTGAACCGCCTACAATAGGGGGCGGGGCCATCACGATACAAGGCGAAAGAGACGTTCAAAAAGTATCACGCTACACAATGCCCAAAGAAGAAATTAAAGAAGTGCCGGGAACTTTTGGCGATTCTCTAAGAGCCGTCGAGACAATGGCAGGCATTGAGCGCGGGCAAACAATGGGCCCCTTTGGCTGGCTGGCCATCAGAGGATTAGGACCAGACGACCACAGATTTTACGTAGACGGCATTCCCGTTCGAAAGGTTCAGCATTTTGGGGCCTTGCACAGTATTTTTAACAATGAAATGCTGCGCGACATTGATGTTTTTTCATCGTCTTTTCCCGTGATGCACGGGGGAGCAACCGGCTCTGTATTAGAATTTAACACTATAGACGAGGTTAAAAAATTTCAAATGTTTGCCGACATCAGTCTGCTTTCTGCCAACGCAACGGTACTCTCGCCCGTGCAAATAGAAGAACCGTCGGTTTTAAATGAAAAAGAAAAACCTGATAAAAAGAAAACTATCGGCTACTGGCTGGCCGGCGCCAGATACGGATACATATCTCTTTTCGCGCCTAAGCTGGCGAAAGCTATGACCGGCGATGAGGGAGTCGATTTCGATATCAATTATTATGATTACCAGCTAAAAGGAAAATACTTTCTTGGCGCAAATCACGCGTTAACTCTTTTTTTATTTGGCGGCGCCGAGGGGTTAAACTTTGATATCAATTTTGAGGTAAAAACAAAAGAAGAATTAATTGATGAAGGCGCCGACCCTTTCGCCCTTGATATAGCGGCGGCTCAAAAGTCGTATTTTCACACACAGTCGATACTGCACACCTATCTGCCTTCTTCAAAAATAAAAAATGATTTCAGATTGTTTACTTCGCTGAATGAATCTAAACTGAGATATAACAATAAAACCGCGGGCGTAGCAAGCTGGGCCGCGAATCATGGCGTAACAACAAATCCTAATATGTACGGGGCAAAAAATGATTTCAGGCTTTCGTTGTTTGAAGAATTTTACATTCTAAATACCGGCCTTGAACTTACTTATTATGATTTCCTGGCGCAGGGTGTAACGATGGTTCCCAAACAGACAATCGCAGGGGGCGGATTGATTGATCTAACCAACCCAACTGACGCCAATCGTTATGAGGTTATCGATATCGATCAAAAGGGTAAAAGCCTTGGCGCTTCGGGGTATATGCAAAACCGTTTTCAATATAAAGGTTTTGAACTTGCAGGCGGTTTTCGCGCCGACCATTTAAGCAAACACAAGCTGACTACGATAGATCCGCGGGGACGTTTTACCTATACATCGCCTTTTGATACGACCGTTTCTTTAGCGGGGGGGCAATACAGCTCATTTGCCCAGACCAATGTTTATTACTTTGAATTTTTTCCCCAGCTTTTTGAAGCCAGCTTAAAAGCCGAAAGGTCGATTCACCGATCTTTTGGCGTCGAACAAAAGTTCAAAGAAAAGTATTCGGTAAAAATTGAAGGTTATCTCAACAATTTTGATCGCATGATTGAATTTTCGGGAGAAGCAAACAATCAGGGCCAGCGCAGAACCGGCGGCGTTGAGATCTCGTTAAAAAAAGAGAGCGCCTCGGGAAAGTTTGACTATTACGGATGGATTAACTATACCTATGGAAAATCTGAAACAAAGTCAAATATATTAAATGACCCTTTAGGCGACAAATGGATTTCAAACGATTATGATCGCAGGCATTCGTTAAAACTTGTAAGCGGTATTCGCTATGGGTTAAATCTTTTGGGCCTTCGTTTTCAGTATTACAGCTCATACCCAGAGACTCCCATAATCGCCGATGACGGCGGTATCGTCTATACTCTCGACGGGGTCACGAACCGAACGCGTTACGCGCCTGTCTACGGAGATTCGAATTCACGGTTTCGTTCGCCCCAGCACCAGCTTGATGTTCGCTTTTCAAGAACGGCACAATATGAATGGGGACACATTAAGTGGTACATTGAGTTTTTGAATATCTATAATTTCAAGCCCGACGATTCGCAAAACTGGGCCTATAATAAATCATATGCTGACGGCATAAACCCCGCATACGGTTCTACCGCCGCTCTGGCGCTTATACCAAACTTTGGGGTCGAATTCAAATTTTAATGAAGGAGAAAAAAAATGAAAAAACATGTTAAAAAAATATTGAAATCAGGTTTTGCTTTATGTTTTCTTTTTCTTTTTGCTTTTGTGTCCTATGCTCAAAGCGAAAAAGCAGAAAGCGTAAATGTTAAAGGCGAAGTTACAAGCGCGGGCCATGATTCAGAAACTTTAGTTTCTGAAAATAAAAATCAAGAACAGGCTTCAGCGTTAAATAACGGCGAAACTGAACCATCCGCAGAAGCTATAGAAGAACCAGAAAAAGAAAATCTGTTTACAACCATAAAGCAGGGCGGATGGATTATGTATATTTTGCTCGGAATGTTTCTTTTGGGCATGACGCTTGTATTAGAGAGAAGCTGGCGCTACCTTAAGAAAAAAGCCTGGCAAAAAAAATCTGTTGAAAAAAGACTGTTTGAAAAATTGGCAAACAATAAAAAGAAATATAAAGAAGAGCTTGAAGCCGACCTTCGCGAAGACATGCAGCTTTACTTCAGCGATCTTGAAAACGGATTAAACCTCATTCACGGTATTGGCAATCTCGCGCCTCTCATCGGTTTTTTTGGCACCGTTATCGGTATGATAAAAGCGTTTGCCGCCATTGCCACGGCCTCGGTGGTAAACGCCAAGGTTGTGGCCGTGGGTATACAGGTCGCCCTTGTTACAACGGCGGGCGGGCTGGCCGTCGCCGTTTTGACGCTCTCTTTTTATCACGCGTTCGCCCATGTGGTAAGCAAACAATATGTTCACGCAGATAAAATAATAGCGGCTTTAACCGAAAAACTGCCGCCTTATTCAGAAAAGGAATAAAAAATGATGAATCTGTATTTTAATAAAGAAAATAAGTTTAAAAGTTTTTTAAAAACCGACGAGCTGGAAACATCGTCCATCGGCGATATGGCTTTTTTACTTCTTATCTTCTTTATCGTGACGAGTTCATTTCTAATGCGAATGGGAATTTTTTTATCGCTGCCCTCAAAAGAGGGCGGCGCGTCAAAAGTAGAAGAGTCGCAGCTTTTTGAGATAACCCCTATGGCCGATGGCTATAAAATAGGAAATGAAAGCGTTGATGAACAAAAAGCCGTTGAGATGCTAAACGCGAAAAAAGAAAAAACCGAAGACGTGATTTTCGTGGTTTATATGAATGAAACGGTGCGGTACGAAAGGCTTATTGACGCCTTAAGTATAGCGAGCCGCGCGAAAATAAAAAAAATATCGGTAAAAGACGCAGAATAAATAAAGGGATAAACCATGGTAAAAAAAGAATTTAAAAAAATAAAGGTAAAGCCTGTTTCTGTAGGGGCGGCCATGGCTGATATGGCCATGCTACTTTTGATATTTTTTATGACAACGACAACAACAGAGCCTCCGCAGGGGGTAGAGCTTGACCCGCCCGCGGGAATTGTAAAATCTGCCGAGCAGGAAAGTTTATACATTACCGTATCAAAATTAGGCCAATACTACTGCGACGGCGAACCGGTTACGCTTGAAAGAATAAAAGATATTCTGGCCCTTAGGTCTTATGAAAAAGAGACACCGGTATCGATAACGGCAGATAAAAATCTTGAATATAAGATTATTTCTAAATTGTTAAAAACGCTTCAAGAGGGCGATTTTTTAAATGTAACTTTTATGGCTGAAGAAAAATCATCAGATATCTCAATGAAATCAAAAAGTACAGGAGAAATATAATGGAACTCTTAATAAGCGCAGAAAAAAAGAAGATAATAAACTCAATTCAGTTTTCTGGTAAACATCCGTTTTTTGTTTCGTTTCTTGTGTCTTTTGTGATTATGGCCATTTCACTTTTTTACACGACATCAGAAAGCGCAGCTGAAATGAAAGAAACAATAGAAACTTTTCAACTAATGGATATCGATAAAATCATTCTGCCGAAGCATGTCACAAAAAAAGAAATAGACGTAAATTCTGACGATGTTTCGCCCGAACCCGAAGTTGACCGCGCCGAAGGTTTAAGCGAATCTGACGAAGCCATTGATCTTTCTTTTTATCCGAATATTGTACCGCCAAGGCCAATCGGACGCTTAAAGAAAATATATCCGCAAGAAGCAAGGCAAAGAGAAGTTGAAGCGGTTGTTTTTATAAGCATCGTGATAGGCAAAGAAGGGGGTGTACTAGGCGTTAACATTTTAAGAACCCGTTTGAGCAAACCCCTGCCTGATGTTATCGCTAATTCTTTAAAGAAAAAATTCGCCTCGGCCGCTGTTACCATCATGAAAAACGCCAGATTCAGCCCGCCCATTATCGACGGCAAGAAAGTATCAATTGTTATGGAGATGCCATTGAAGTTTGAGTTGAGTTGAAAGAATAAGAAGTCTATTAAAAATATTCTTATTTTTTTGTTGTCCCGATGCTTTTAGAAAAAGAATATGTGTTATGAAATGGATAAAAAATATATCATATCATAAAAAGATTAGAAGTGAAGTTCCCAATCGAATGCTGGCTAAAGAGCTGGCTGAATCTGAAAACATTGAAGGTATTAAAGAGATATCAGAATATTTATTTGATAAAAATAAATCGATAGCCAGCGATTGCATAGCGGTATTATACGAAATCGGTTATACCAAACCAAAGCTTATATCACAGCATTTGAACATTTTTTTGCAATTATTAGAATCAAAAAACAACCGCATGGTATGGGGGGCCATGATTGCCATTGCAAATATTTCTAAATTAAAAGCAAAAGATATCTATAAGAATATCGATTTAATTTTAAATACAATGAAAAAAGGCACGGTTATTACCGAGGTCTGGGGAATTAAATCTTTGGCAGAAATATGCATAGCCAATAAAAATTATAAAGAAAAATTACAGCCTGTTTTATTTGATTATCTTGAGAAATGCCGTCCGGTTGATTTTGCTGCCAGAGTAGAAACTATTCTACCGGTAATTATAAATCAAGAAGAAAACAATCAAATTAGTAAAATAATCATAAAAAAAGATAAAGAACTAAGCGAGGCTCAGAAAAAAAAATTAAAATCGGTTATCAATAAATATAACAAGAATAAGAAAAACTCTTTGCCTGTCTTATTCGATAATAAAGTACTATGAAAAAACTCATTTTTCTTTTACTAGCAATACTATCGTGCCAAACTCTTGAGGCTAAAAAACCTGTCTCTGTCTATATTTCATATGATGAGGCGATATTATTAAAAGAAAATATCTGCTATGATTTTTTTAGTTTTAAGAAAGAGTTTCTTAGAAAATTTCCCAAGTCAAAAATATACTATTACATTTTGCCAAAAGCAACTATAGTGATTGAATTTGATATGCGGTATTTGAATATCATTTCTAACTCTAATTCTGAAGAAAACCGTAATATAATACGCGAATACTATTTAGAAATAGAAAACACATTTCCTGAAATTGAAAAATCATTTACTCTTGAAAGCGAACGGGCCAAAATTACTTTAATGTTGCCGCAATGTGAATATCTTAAAGATATCGAGGCGAAAATCAAGAAAATTTCAATCGAATATAAAAACCAAAGAATCAATATTTTGCGTCTTGTACGCATAACAAGACGATCAGAAAATGAGCCCGGGACGCATGAAAAGCACCAGATAGAAATGAAAATCTTTCTGAACAATGGTTCTGTAACTGAAAGCGATTTAAGAAAATATTTAAAGAAAATGAAAACAATAGAAAAATATTTTCACGAAATAAAGATTCTTCAGTAAATCTGTTCTATTTTATTAGAAAAACAATTGACCTCGAATCGATATCGCCGGTATCTTGTTAAAAGAAGGAATACCTTAAATAAATGATAAAGTACATTGACCACCACTGGGCCAAAGGCGGCGTACTAGAATTTGATACAATAAGCGGTACTATTCAGAAAACTTCAAAATATGAATGGATGAAGGCGCCGCATTGGGGAACCGCATGGAAACAAAATAACAGATCGTTCGTACTTCACAATGACAAGGTATCTTTCATATTTCAGACAAAGTCACAGAAATGGAGGCTTTCGCCCGATTTGAACCTTTCATTACGCAGAATTTTATTCTTTCGGCAATTTAAAATCGCAAGAGACGGCAAACCTGTATTTTCTATTTGGTATATTCCAAGATATTTCTATATGGCTTTTATTGACCCTGCGCATGACGATGAAGACGAAGAAGACGATGACTTTTTTTTATATCTTTTAAATTTATGGAACACGTGGAAAAATAAAAATTATTCTGATTTCCTCAGCATCATTGAAGAAAATAAAAAATCGCAACGGCTCTCTGGCCGGGTTCTGCCAGAGCGGTGATTTTCGCAGTTTTTGCTTGTCATGGTATCACCTCGACGGCGGTTTTTCTTGAACATTGGACACGGGAAAAAAAGAAGTAATTTTTGCAATTATTTATGACGGGGCATCTTCGGTTTTCTTCTTGACTTGATGTTCAAATTACATTATTTTATAACTCTTTTGAATGTTTCTGCAAATACCTTGAACAATTCATAAAACTTAACGCATATGACAGATACCGAAAAAACTCCAAATGATGAACAGATGACATCCGATGAGATAATGCGGCTGCAAGAGGCGTTCGAAGAGCATAATACTTCCCCTGCGCGGTTCATCGCTATACCGGGTTTTTTTGTTATGCTTTTAGGTATAGGAGCCCTTATAACTCCTTTCGCGATAGATTTTATTTTTGCGTCAATTCTATGCTGGCCCACAGGCGATCAGGTTACAGTGTCATTATCAGAAAAAGCGCGTACAATTGTAGGCATAAAAAAAGTAATCCTAAAAAATGAACTCTGTGATTAAAATAAAAATGCCGGCGCAAATATTAACAACCAAGCTTCACATTCCACTGCCCGGTTCTAAAATTGTTCAAAGAAAGCGGCTTATTGATCAATTAAACAAAGGCATTGATAATAAATTGTCATTAATTTGCGCGCACGCGGGTTTTGGTAAAACAACGCTGGTAACCGAATGGCTGGCCAACTGCAAAAGACCGGCTGCCATGCTTTCTCTTGACGAGCAAGATAATGAACCCGTTCGGTTTTTAACATATTTGATATCAGCTTTGCAGATAATCAGCAAAAACATCGGTAAATCTGTTTTGGCCTCTCTTCAAACTCCCCAGCCCGCCTCGGTTGATTCAATTTTAACTTCTATTATTAATGAGATATTATCTTTTAATAAGAATTTTATTTTTGTCATAGACGATTATCATGTTATTGATTCAAAACCCATTGACGATATTTTAACCTTTCTCATAGAAAACCAGCCGCCCAATATGCATCTGGTAATTGCTACCCGTGAAGATCCCATGCTGCCTGTGGCAAAACTGAGAGCAAAGGCCCAGCTTACAGAAATTCGCGCCGATAATCTTTGCTTTACTGAAGATGAGGCGGCCGACTTTTTTAAACAGGTTATGGGGCTAAACATTTCAGAAGAAGATATTCATACTTTAGAAGAACGCACAGAAGGATGGATTGCCGGTTTGCAGCTTGCCGCTTTGTCGATACAAAGCCAAAAAGATATAGATAGTTTCATTAAATCTTTTTCGGGAAGCCATCATTTTATTCTTGATTATCTGGTTGAAGAGGTTCTAAACCGGCAAACCAAAGATATTCAAAATTTCCTGCTTCATACTTCAATTTTAGAGCGTTTATGCGGTTCTCTTTGCGATGCTGTTCTATCAGATAAATCGGACAAAGGGCAGGAAAATCTTGAATTTCTTCAAAACGCAAATTTATTTATCATTCCTCTTGATAATGAACGCAAGTGGTTCAGATACCATCACCTGTTTCGCGATTTTTTAAGACAGCGTCTGCAAAAAACAGATGTTACAAAAAAACATGATGAATTAAATATAAATGAGCTGCATCTTCGGGCAAGTAGGTGGTATGAAGAAAACGGTTATGAAACAGACGCCTTCTGCCATGCGACAGAGATAAATGATATTGAACGGGCGGTAAGACTGGTAAAAGGCAAAGGAATGCCTTTATATGTTCGGGGCGCTTTTATACCTGTAATAAACTGGTTTAAATCGCTCTCAAAAGAGGAACTCGACAAAAATCCTGAATTATGGATCATGTACGCGAGCGCCTTATTGGCGGCGGGTCAAACAAGCGGCATAGAAGAAAAACTTCAATTTGCCGAGAAGGCTCTTGAAAAACATGAATTGAATGAAGAGGTAAAAAATCTATTAGGAAGTATCGCCAGTTGCCGGGCCACTATAGGCTTTTCAAAATATCAGCATGATATAGTTATTGAAGAAGCAAAGAAAGCTTTAGAGTATTTGCATCCGCAAAATCTGCTGCATCGGGCGACGGCTCATTTCAGCTGGGTATGGGTTATATGCAAAAAGAAGAGCGCGCTTTAGCGAGCAAATCTTTTTCTGAAGCGATAACGATAAGCGAAAAAATAGGCGCGCATTTCATGAATGCCTGTGCCTCCATTGGTCTTGGCGAAATGCAGTTTTATCAAAATAATTTACACGAGGCGGGCGAAACCCAGAAAAAGGCGCTTCAATTGCTTGATGGTATGACGGCGCCTGTTGCATGCGAAGCTCACAGAACGCTGGCTCAGGTATTTTACCAGTTAAATGATCTTGATAAGGCCCAGTATCATGCAGACAAGTGGATGGAGTTCGCGCTTTTATATGACAAGGTTCTGGACAGATATATCATGTGCGAAATATTTTTGGCCCGTTTGAACCTTGCCTTAAAAGATACCGCCAAAGCGGGCGCGTTAATAGAAAAGACAATCAAATCAATAAACCAAAATCATTTTGTTCATAGAAAAAATGAAGCGGCCGAAGTTCAGTCTCTTATTTTTCTTCGCCAGGGTAACCTGAAGGCTGTTAAAGAACTTGTTAAAACGCATAAACTTCCTTTTACTGAGGTACGCTTGTTTTTGGCCGAAAAAAATACGACAGCAGCTTTGACTTTGCTTGATAAATTAAAAAACAAGTTTGATAAAGATTTTTGGCAAAGAGAACGGCTTGAAGTTATCATTCTTGAGGCCCTTTCGTATCAGATGAATAAAACAAAAGAGAAAGCTCTTGAAGCGATAAATGAAGCTCTTGGTTTGGCCGAAACGGGCGGTTTTATTCGAATATTCATAGACGAAGGAAAGCCAATGGAGGATTTACTTTCAGAAGTAAACAATGCGGGAACGATGGTAAATTATACCGAAAAACTGTTAAAAGAATTTAAGGCAGAAAAACTTAAGAATAAATCAATTGATTTAAGTAAAGGGTACGAACAGAAAGAACAGCCGCTTATCGATCCGTTAAGCCCGCGTGAGCTTGAAATATTAAAACTCATTGCCGACGGACTTTCTAACCGTAAAATTTCTGAACAGCTTTTTCTTGAGCTTAGCACCATTAAAAGTCACAATCAGAATATCTTTGGCAAACTTGGCGTCGAAAGACGAACCGAAGCAGTCGCGCGCGCCAGAGAACTGGGGTTAATATAAACGCTAAAATTCGTCAAAGATTCTTTTGTCGCCTTCTCTTCTCATGTTTAGCAATACTTTTTTATCTTTGTTGATGTAAGAGGCAAGAACTTTTCCTATGAAGATTATATGATCTCCGGCATCAACTTCTTTATACAGCTCACATTCATAATTGATAGTCGCGTTTTTAATTAAAGGCGATTTTACAAATTCAGCTTTGGCGGTTTCAATTTTTGTTTCAGTAAATTTATCAACCTTGTCGCCATGAACAGAGCCGAATAATAAAAGCGCTTCTTCAAGTTCTTTATTGGGAACTGCAATCACAAACTCTTTACTTTGTTGTATCAGTTTATGAGTATGACCGTTTTTTGATAAAGAAGCCGCGAAAAGAGGCGGTTCCATCGAACATTTCATGTTCCAGCTTGCAATCATGCCGCTGGGTTTTAGTTTTTCGTCTATTGAAATCACAAAAACGCAGCCTTCTGGCTTAAACCTGTTAAATGATTCTTTTATTGAAATTTTTTCCATGCTTTAATATATTAATTGGAATAACAGTCTGCCAAGATTTTATAAGGTATAACTATTTTTTTATACCAACCACATGTTTGACATTGCCGTTTTTTGAGCGGTTCGCATCAGATAGATAAAAAATAAACTCAGAAGTTTTAGCCGCCGACTTCACCGGCACAAGTTACCCGTGACTGTTACCTGATAGATGGCGATGGCCGGGCAAATTCCATTCATTATGTACTAGTTTTTTAATAGGCAAACAAAAATTATTCTAATTCGTATTGTTATTTTCTTTTAAAAATTTGTGTTTTAAACTTTACGCCAATGCCAAAGGCATGCTGTGTCTTTCGATAAGGTTCTCCATAGCTTAAATCTGTAATTATATCAGAATTTTTATGGGGTAAATAATGCAACCCCCATTCAACATATAAGATGTTTAGAATTTCTGTTCCCAAACTAAACCCCGCGCGGTTTAATTGAATAGCTTTTATCGGATGAGTCATCTCATTTGTATTTGTATCTCTTATATCAATTAATGTGTTTTCATAATTTATCCAGTCATGAAAAAGGCGACCAGCGCCATAAATGGCAAACCAATTGACTAAGCGAGAAGTAATCATAAAATTTAATTCGGCAGTATGGGCTATCGTATTGTCCCATGAACCGGGTGAATAAACATAAGCAGGATACGCAGAAAGGGTTAAATACTGAGATTTATTATACGCAAATTTTAATCCAGATTTTACCGATGCAGAGTTTTCGCTTACGCATAAATCTACAGTTAAATCAGTATAGTTATTTAAGCCTATGCCCATATCAAATCCAACCATGAATTCTCCTCTGTTATCAGGCACTAAATTGACGGGCACTTCTAAAAGAGTAACCCCAAGTTGAATATTTTCATTTTGTTGCGCCAAAGTTTCACCCGTTTGCAGCAAAGCTGTCTTTGGCGATATATGTTGAGGCGTACTACATGCAGAAAAAGAAAATAACAAAGAAATGATGAGAGTATAAATTAATTTTTGATATATTGTTTTCATTTTTATCCTCCTGCGCCAACGTGATTTTTTAGATCACTAGTCACTTTTTTTAAAGTATTTTAACAAATATTTTTACCATATTTTTTTCTCTTTGTCTATCGGGGACATGTTTCCGATATGTTTTTTTTAGGAATGTCGCAAAGAAATTGTTTCTTTCTGTTTTTTCTGGTTTTTAAATTCAAGCGGATTTGTGCCGGTATGTCTGCGAAATGCTATATTAAAAGACGATATAGAATTAAAACCTGTCATGTAAGCGATATCTATAATTTTATAATCAGATGTTAGAATTAAATTTTTCGCGTCTTCAATTCGGTGATAATTTACAAAATCACGAAAAGATTTTTTTTGAGTTCCATTGATATATTCAGATAACTGGCTTCTAGTTACTGATAACATTTTTGCGAAATCTGGTAATGTTAGGGCTTCATTACGAAATATTTTTTTATTTTTAATTAAGTTGAATAAATTTTTCTCAAGAAGGGGCATATTAATTTTTTCAAGTCGTGATTTTTTATATGTTTTAATCGCGTTAGTTTCAAAGGTACAACGTAATATTTTATGTTTTACCATTAATGGCACAAGCTGGGCGATTAGTATAATAAAGAAAAGTAATGCTACTTCATAAATTAATAAAGTTGAAGCGAATATAGAGCGGTTTGTCGCGCGAAAATAAAAATAAGTTAGCCAAAACCCGCCGATGACAATAGCTAAAATTATCATAAAAAATATCCTTTCGCGAAATATAGATGTTTTAACTTTGGCTTTAACTATTTTTTTCCAGTCAATTTTCTTAATAAAAATATTTAGCGCTAGCAGACAAACTAATAAATTAAAAATTCCCAAAAGTTTGACAGGAAAGTCATTAATTAGATGTTCCAACATTTGATTTGATATCGCGTAATTAATTAGCCTGATTTTTTCGTCTGAAGTCAATTGATTAAGAGGTATTAATAGCAGCGCCGTAAAAACAACGGGTAAAAAGTAAAAGTTATCTATTTTTTGCCATATTCTCTTTTCATCAACAATATAAAGCGCCGCGAAGTAAATTGAAGCAATGCCCGCTGCTTCAATCGGCGCAATTATCCCAAATAAAAAAGGAAAGTTTAAAATTGATTTTTCAAAAAAAAGGCCGCCATATAAATGACCAAAACCGGCAATAATTAATATTAAAAAAATAAATAGATTTTGTTTAGATTTTCTTTTATAAAACAAATAAAACTGAATTAAGCTATTAATAAAAAATAGGCCAGAAAAATAATATGCGACATGAGCCAGCATTGATGCAATGCTTAATTTAAGAACCTTCTTTCAATGTCAATAAAATTATAATTGTTTAATGTAGTTTGTCTCATGTAGGGCGTCTTTCGAAAATAGAATCTGCGTTTTTAAGGCATGGCGCGAGATTTTATAAGATGTTTTTAGTTGCTTCTTGCTCGTTTTAGCTGGTCGACTTGTGCCCGCTAGCGCTCTGCAGGTAGCCAATACTATCGGGTTGTTTCTGCTTGCGTTACCCTAAAGGAACATGCTCTTAATTTGCATTTCTAGCAAAAGCAATAATTATAGCGTCAACAATTTCCGCGCCATTCTATAAATTTGTATTCCATGACAATACGAAACTATATTTTTTTACCAACCACATATTTGACATTGCCGTTTTTTGAGCGGTTCGCATCAGATAAATAAGATATAAACTCAAAGTTTTGAATTTCATCAAAATATTTACTGCCCGGGCTCATATTGCCTGAAATAAAACAAGAAATATCAACAAGCGCCAGCCATCCGCCCCGGGGCAGCAAGTTAAATAGTTTTTCAATAAACACAGTCGGGTTTTCTAAATATGATAAAGTAAAACTCGACCAAATACCTGAGGTATTCTCAAACTGCCGATAATCAAATTCGCTAATATCGTCTGAGAAAAATATTTCTCCATTTTATCTGGTTTTGATATTCTTCAAGAATGTCCATTTCAAATGAAGTCAGGCCTGAGTTTTTATGCGGCGTCAAGCGTTAATGAAAACTTAGCTGGCTATTCTGCAGACTCGTTGTTTGCAAGTCATCGTTTTCATAAGTTTCTCCGTAAAATAGAAATCTAGAATTAACTATTCTGTAGAACTCAAAATTCTACAGAAAGTTTATAAATAACTAATTTTGATGATAATATAAATATTATATAAAGAATGGCAAACAAATGGTATATAATAAGAGTTTTGGAAAATAAAAGTATTTGACAACAAATAACAATTTCAACAGCAAGAAAACGCAATGAAGCGCCAACAGAAAAAAAGTATGCGTCTTTTTTGACTTTTTGCGTTTATATTAATATACATAAAGGAGTATACCATGAAATTAACACCAGAAGAAATTAAAAACGAAGTTAGAAAAGCCTACTCACAGACTGCTCAAAACCAAAGCTGTTGCGGGCCCTCTGTGTCTTCTTCTTGCTGCGCGCCACAGGCAGATTCGACAGAAATCTCATCGCTTTTAGGTTACAGCGACGATGAAATAAAGCAGGGCGTGGAAGGTTCTAATCTGGGTCTTGGCTGCGGCAACCCGCAGGCGCTTGCCGGCATGAAAAAAGGCGAAACAGTTTTAGATTTAGGCTGCGGAGCCGGTTTTGATTCGTTTCTTGCGGCAAAAAACGTTGGCGATACGGGTAATGTTATAGGCGTTGACATGACCCCCGAAATGATATACAAGGCCCGCGAAAATCTGCTAAAATCAAATTATGACAATATAGAATTTCGCCTTGGCGAGCTTGAAAACCTGCCCGTGGCCGATAATTTAATTGACGTTATAATTTCAAATTGCGTTATCAATCTTTCTCCTGAAAAAGAGAAAGTTTTTCAAGAGGCCTTTCGAGTTCTAAAAAGCGGCGGCAGGCTGGCCATTTCAGATGTCATGACAATTTCTAAGCTGCCCGAAGAGATAAAAAACGATCCGCAGTTTATGGCCGGTTGTGTCAGCGGCGCCGAGTCAAAAGAATTTATGGAAAATACATTACGAAAAACAGGCTTTGTAGATGTTTCTGTTGATATAAAAACAGAAAGTAAAGATCTTATTGAAAAGTGGTTTCCGGGAAATGATCTGTATAAATATATTGCCTCAGGAACAATAGAAGCGAAAAAACCATAAAAATAATGTAACACCGTTATGATGAACACAGAAAAAATCTGGAACGCTTTTCAATATTCTTTACAAATTTACGTATTCCGCAGAGTTTCTCACAGAGAAGACGCGGACGATATATTGCAGACGATATTTGAAAAAATCCATAAAAATCAAAATCGTTTGAATAAGATTCAAAATATTCAGGGATGGCTTTTTGCCATTGCTAAAAACACAATTATCGATTACTACCGTAAGAAAAAAGAATTTGAAGAGCTTCCTGAAGTTTTTACGGCCGACGATGAAGAAAAAGACGATAAAAATTCTTATCTTCAATGCATGTATTCTTTATTAGAAACTCTGCCAGATAAAGATCGCAAAATATTAAAAACACTGCTAAACGGAAAGTCTATTCAGTCTCTGGCAAATGAGACAAACATTTCGTATTCCACATTAAAATCAAGGGCGCAGCGTTCGAAAGAAAAAATACGCAAGAAGTTTATCTCATGCTGCAATGTTACTTCTTTAAATATGAATTTTGAACCTGCTAGCTGTAGAGAGTGTTGACAACTAATTATTTTTTTAAGAATACTCCTGCCTTGTCGGGCGAACAACGATCTGGCTTACAAGAAACAATGAAATAAATCAAACAGCAAAAGAAGATACCAAAAACCGCGATAATCTTTCTAATTTCGCGCGTTTGAAATCTTGTTCAAATAATTTTCTAATTTCATCGCGGCCCCTTAAAGGCTCTGTAACCACCTGATGATTAACCGCGTCTTCTGCGTATAAATTTATTAAACCTTCTACATTGGCGTTATTGAAAAATGCAACAAATTGATTTATTATTTCAACTGGCTTCATAATAGGCTATATTATAAATATTTGCTTTGCCGCTTACGGCGCTGTTAAGAAATGAAAAATCTATTTATATGAAAATAATTCAAGAACTTAACGAAACGCATATTAAACAATTACACGCTCTTTATCAAAATGAATGGTGGACAAAAAATCGAACTCTGGAAGAAACGAGATTATGCGTTTCGGGTTCACAAATATGCCTTGCTTTAATAGACGAGCAAAACAATTTGCAGGGTTTCGCGCGGGTTCTTACAGATTACATTTTCAAAGCGTTAATTTTTGATGTAATTGTTTTTAAGCCTTATCGAAAAAAAGGACTGGGAGATAAGCTGAGGATTTCAATTAAAAACCATCCAAAACTTGCGCGCGTAAAACATTTTGAGCTTTATTGCCTGCCAGAGATGTTTGTTTTTTATGAAAAGCATGGTTTTTCTAAAGACGTGGGCGATGTTAAGTTGATGAGATATGAAAAATAGAATGTTGCTTTTTTTGTAAAAAACCGGCAAAAAACTTGACGGCTGTACTGAAAAGTACTATACTGTATACTGGTAATGAAAGAAGTCGCTAATGTAAATATCCGATATACCAAATCAACCATTGATTTAACAATTTTAGGAATTTTATCTATAAAATCAATGAGCGCATATGAATTGGCAAATTTTATTGAAAACAGACGCGTAAAGCGAATGTTAAAGATAAGTACACCGGCTATCTATAAAGTTTGCAAAAAATTATTCAATAATGGTTTATTAGATGGTGAAACTGTTAAAGAAGGGGAAAATCCTGAAAAAGTAATTTATTCTCTAAATAAAAAAGGTAAAGAAAGGTTTATAGGTCTTATGGAGCATTTTTCTTCAAATATTGATCCTTTTTATTTTGATTTTAACGCATTTATATGGAATATAGAGCATGTAGAGCCAGAAAAAGCTGTAAAAATGCTTAAAAATTTGCAACAACGGCTAATTTATTTTAGAAACGGCGTTAATATGCATGAAAAAGAAATTTCAGGCGCGCCATTTTCTGCTCGTATGATTGTTCGGCAATACTGTTTGATTGCTGAAAGTCTGACAAAATGGATAGAGTATACGATACAGGAGTTTGAAAAGAAAAACCGATAATTTTTTTTGCAATCATAATATAGTGTATAGTAGTATACGATATATGATATATTGATTGAAAAGGAGAATCAAATGAAAGAAGATAATAAAATTCTTATTAAAGCAGGCCTAATTGCTGTCTCATTGATGATGATACAGTGTTCGTCTATGCTTAAAATAAAATCAGAAAGAAGTGAAAGCGGGAAGATCATTACGTTCAAATCATTTGTATCTAATGTGTATCTGATAAAAACAGATTCCAGTAAATATATTATGATAGACGCAGGAATGCATGAACAAGAAGAATATCTCTTAAAGGCGTTAGCCGAAAATAAAGTAGACTTGAAAGATATCTCGCTTATTATAGTAACCCATGGGCATGCCGACCATTATGGTACATTGGGACATTTGAAAAATTTTTCTAATGCGAAAGTTCTTAGCCATAAAGAAGCGGCTTACTTTTTAGAGACAGGCGGCAGCAGAGAGCCGGTAGCCCGAACATTTTCTGGCTCGATTTTGGCTCTTATGCATCCGGCGCATGAAGCGGATAAAGTTATACCAGATATAACCATAGAAAAAGAATATAGTCTCGATAATTTTGGCATAAAAGGAACAGTGATTCTAACTCCGGGGCATACGCCAGATTCTATTTCAGTATTACTTCAAAGCGGCGAATTGTTCATCGGCGATATGTTTATAGTATCTGATGATGAAATAGATTTGGGTAAGTTTTGTGAAAATGAAAAAGAGGCAATTCAAAGCATAAAAAGACTTACCGGGCTTGAATTTAACACCATCTATATTTCTCACGGGAATACTATTAGAAAAGAAAGTTTTATAAAAATGTTAAAAAATTCAGACCTTCTAAAGTAAGGGTAAATTACGCCGACGAAACTCTTTGTTCAAGTGGATTCGTCGGCAAAATTATTATCTGAATAATATTCAAAAATGGCCATTCTAAAAGAATTGATATAACATATTTTATAAAAATGAGTATGAACATTGCAATTACAATTCGGGAACAGATATTTTATGGTTTCGGTTTAATAATAAATAATATAAATAGGAATAATACAAACTTATTCAAGCAAATATTATATTCAATGACCTTTGATAAATATTATAAAATAAGAGCAAATGCTATCTATTATTTATCAAAACTTATCAAACATGATACGAGTTGGAAAAATATTTATTTGAATAGAATTTCTGATTTAATGTTTGATAATAATTATATAGTAAGAGCTTCAATAATTAATGTCTTAAAGCATGTTAAAATGGATAAAAATGATGAATATATCGTCGAAAAGTTTACCAGAGATCCGCATTACATAATTAGAATAAAGGCCAAAGAATTTCTTAATGAATTAATAAAATAATTTGTACAGTGATGGTATTCACATGACACGTTACCGCCCCGTTTCTCCGAATATAACTTTACAGACTTAGCAAACAGCCGGGCCAGAATAAGACAAACAAGCAAACTCCAAAAACCTACCGTTGACAAAGCGAGGCAAGGATGACCGAAGCCAAACCCCGCCGGTATCCGCCACGATGGCGGCCGACCGGCGACGTTTTCTTTTGGTTACTTTTCTTTGACGTCAAAGAAAAGTAACATTCTATTTTTGAAAAACTTTTATCAAAAGTTTAAAAAATCCTCCACCCAGGCGGAATGATTTCCAATTTTCAGGGTATTTATATAATATGAAGGAAAAGAAAGAAGAGAATCTGCCGCAGGCAGAAAACATTATCGCGAAAAAGATACTGGCAATTCGCGGCAGGCGTGTGATGCTTGATAGAGATTTAGCGGTAATGTACGGGGTTGAGACAAAGGTATTAAACCAGTCGGTTAAGAGGAATATTGAAAGATTTCCTGAAGACTTTATGTTTCAGCTGACAAAAGATGAAAAAGCAGAGGTGGTCACAAATTGTGACCACCTTAAGAGATTGAAGTATTCGCCAAACCTGCCTTTGCTTTTACCGAACATGGTATTTTAATGCTTTCAAGCGTGTTGAATTCTGCAAGAGCAATTCACGTAAATATTCACATTATGAGGGCTTTTGTTAAGCTAAGAGAGTTAATGTATATCAATTCTGATTTGAAACTAAAACTTCAGAAAATCGATATCAAACTGATCGATCACGATAAAAAGTTCGGCATGGTCTTTGACGCGATTAAAGAAATACAAAAACCGCCAGAAAAGAAGAAGCGAAAAATTGGATTTGATTATGAAAAAGAATAAAATTTGATATAAAATAAACCTGAGAAAACATTGCGTTACGAAGTGTTGCGCTTCGCGCAACTGGCCAGGGGCTGGGCCCCCGCAGTATCTGTCAGGATGACAGCCGGAACTGAAGGTTCGCCGGAGGCCTCGCGGGCAGTTTTACCCTCTTGTGCCCTGTGGGTAAAGGGTGAAACCGACCCCTGGCAGAAACAAGAAAAAATCTCGAATGATTTGGCAGCTCATAAATAAATTGACTCTTTGAATGAATTTCTTTAATATGTAAATATGGATTGGCGATCACATATTACTTCTAACCCTAATATATGTCATGGCAAGCCTTGTATTAAGGGAACGCGGGTAATGGTTTCTACAATATTAGATAACTTAGCAAATGATATTGATAAAGAAGTTATATTGAAAAACTATCCTTCTATTACAGATAAAG
>Ga0224501_10000246_pt1 | contig 49038 bp, 61 predicted proteins | sample SF_Oct11_sed_USG_4_FD_169105 | JGI IMG/M metagenome (GOLD analysis project Ga0224501, IMG submission 169105) | Sediment microbial communities from San Francisco Bay, California, United States - SF_Oct11_sed_USGS_8_1 | ecosystem: Environmental > Aquatic > Marine > Sediment | place: USA... | reverse complement strand
CAAAAACAGCGGAAAAACTAAAGCCGCTTTATTTTGAAAAAGGCGAAAAAATCGGCAGACACACTTACCAAAGAAATTAAGATTAAAAATAATGAAAAAAGTGGGTGTGCTAGCTAAAAACTACGGCATCAAATTTGGAACATGCAGAGAAGGCTTAAGCCATTTAAACACTGCAACATGTGACGGTTCATGGTTAACAAAACAAAAGCTAGGTTACAATAAACCCTGAATGGTAGCCCGGGAGAGATTCGAACTCTCGTCAGAGGCTCCAGAGGCCTCCATGCTTGACCGCTACACCACCGGGCTTCACATTAAGATTAACTAAAAGTTCTCTGTAATAATCTTAACGTTCAAGAAAAGAGCTAGAGAAAATCGTCGATAACGTGGTTAAGTAATGGTAGGAAGTTAATTGAAGAATATTAAGCAAAGCTTTTGGGCGGTTCCTAAGCATGGTCATGAAGGAAGTACGAGGTAAAGCCATGAGATGCCTAGGAAAAAGAAACTAAAAGATTCTAAGCTTTTTCTTTCCAATAGTCATACAAAAGGATTGAAACTTGTTGACAAACTATTCCATGCCCGCTTATCTTGCTTACAGTTGCTGTATCGATGTTAATGTTAAGTTCTCCACTGGAGGGTTTTTGTCTTAGGATGAAATAAAAAGAGGGAAGTTGAGTTTAGAATAGCCATTCTCCGTCTTTTATTACTACTTTTTCATCTAAGAGCAATGTGGGACGAGGAATGACGAAGTCTTGATGTAGGTCTGACGAGACTTTTCCTCCAAGGTGGGAGCCATCACCTATGGCGAGGTGAATGGTACCTTTTATCTTTTCAGCTTCAAGAATGTTGTCAGGTTTCTTTGCGTTAGGGTTTGTACCTATTCCAAGCTCGGCAAGATTTCTCCTTGAAATGTAAGGTTCTTCATTTTTATCGAAAGCCTGCAAATTTCTGAATTCGTCACCTACTTTGCCACCATCAGTGATTTCAACGACACGTCCATTTTTGAAGATTAAGGTCATATTCTCTTTTAAGTTAGAGAACCAGCCTGTTTCGACAACTATCTCTCCTTCACCAGTCCCTTCTATTGGAGCGCAGTAAGTCTCACCTGAAGGCAGGTTCCCCCAGGCACCTTTCTCTGTAAATATTCCAGTATCCACTCTGCCATCTCTAGTTAGGAACTTCATGTTTGTTCCCCCCGGGGATGTTACAATAGCCTTTTTACCGTCCTTCATTAATTTTGCAAGTCTTCTGCTGTCTTCATCTATTTTGCGGTAGTCGGCAGCCATTGGTCCCCCTGGATAGAACATTTGTGGAAGGAATGTGGGCATGCTTGCGACTCTTGTTCCAGCTCTTGACGCGTTTTCGCGGGCTTCTGTATGAGTTAAAGAGTATGTTGTTATGGCAATTGCAACGTCTGAAGCTTTCATTTTTTCTCCAACTTCATTTTCAGGTTCTGATCCGTGTTTTCCAATAGATGGATAAGTTAAGAATTCTACGGAACAGTCCGGAAACTTTTCTTTAGCTATTTCATAGACCATTTTGGCTAAAACAGATCTTTCAACGAAGTCTGTTAGTTTTTCACTGTCATGTTTCATCCATTCCTCAACGGTCGGCGCATCCGTAACCACGAGAACTTTTTCACCGCTCTTGAGACCCATGTTCACCTTGAATATGTTGACGACGCCCTGCGTAATCTTCTCTTTTTCAATCAAGCAGAATCTCCTCGTTTAATTGATACAAGAAATTAGGGGTATTAGACTTTCCCCAGTTTCTTCGCTAGTTCAGCAAGTTCCGGATGAACCGCTCTGCCCTTGTCCCAGATTTGTACTCCGTCGAGCCAGACAGACGTGTTTAGGCATATGCCGTCAGTGTGTGAAGGTGCTGGTATAGGTTCGCCGCCGGTTAACATCGGACCTACGTATCCCAATCCCCACTCTGTGCAACCCCAAACTCTCTCATCCTCAACTATGTCGCCAGTTAGTTTGGCACCTGGATTGCATCCGTAGCAGACATGAGCTACACGGAACATTTTAGGGTCGTTAAAGCTTTTAAGCCACGCCTCAAATGCTCGAGCGTCTTCTCCGCCCTCAATTTTCTCCACTCTTCCTTCTTTAACGTGAAGCTTTACTGGTTCTTTAACTAGACGTAGTGGAGGAACTATTGAGCCGTTAAATGCTATTGTGCCGTTTATTGACGGAAAGATGGGTGACCAGCCTATCTGTCCACCTAGCATGTGAGATCCAGGTGTATCAGCGTATCCAACTTCACATATTATAGGCCTATTTGGGTCATTGTCGAACTCTATGTCTTCACCTGCTGGCGTCGTCATCCTAACATGTTTGGCTGCTTTGGTCATGGCTATAAGTTTATTTTGGTACTCTGCGAGAGTTGGCAAGTCAACTCTACCGATTACCCTTGTCATCATGTTCACGTTCATTCCGACGAGGCACAGGTGTCTAATTTTCTTGTTTTGTTTCATGGCAACTTCGTATGGGGTTGAGTACAAGAGCCACTTGTTATTAAATTCAGCCCACGCATCTGCGACGTTCAAAACGGCTGTCAGTGCCTCCACAGGCAACATGGGGTCGGCTGCTTTGCCGACGCCTAGTGGCGAGGCAGTCCATATCACCATTGGTTTAGCTCCAACTGCGAAGGCAGCTGCCGCTGTGGCGTCAATAACCCTTGCGTCAGACTCCGTGTCCGCTGTTATAACAAACGTTTCTCCCGGCTTTAGTTTAAACATCTCTGAAACCAGTTTATGTGCTGCTTTCCCCAATTCATATTCATAATATTGTGGCATTTTCCATCACGTAACTGATGTTCATCTTTTTCTTATTAAAAACTTTCGAAAAGCAAAGCCAATTTTGATGGATTAACTCACTACAAGGTTTTTGAGGAATTCTCCATTTAGTTGGTGGGTTGGTTGAATAAAGTTGAAACGAATCCAAGCAAAATTTAAATCCTAAACGATTCAAGTTAACTAATGTGTGTTTCAATTGAATGTTTTTGAAGCAATAAAGAACCGAAGAAGTATAAGGAAATATAAGCCCGAACCAGTTCCGGAAGGTTTAGTTAAGAAAATACTTGAAGCTGCCGTGTGGGCTCCGTCTGGCAGCAATATCCAACCTTGGAAATTCATAGTCATCAAAGACAGAAAAGTTCTCAACATGGTGAGGAAGATTTCACCCGGCTACTTCGGCGACGCTCCCTTAGCAATTCTTGTCTGTTCAGATAAAAAAAGAGCCTACAAGCTTGGTGGAGAACTCGGACGGGACTACTTGACGATTGCTGACTGCGCACTGGCTGTTCAAAACATGCTTTTAGCAGCTTATGCTTCTGGACTCGGAACATGCATCGTTAAATCGTTTTCGTCAACCGCAATTAAGCACATACTAGAAATCCCGGATGAAATTGAGCCTGAACTCCTCGTGATAGTTGGTTACCCGGATCAATCGCCAAAGCCTCCTTCTAGAAGACCACTCGAGGAAATAACCTGCTTAAACAAGTATGGCGAGAAATATTTTAAGAAGTAAATCGTTAGGAGGCAAAAATCATGGAAAAAGAGAAAAGCAATGGTAATAAATACCTTTTCGATTTAGCTGTTTTCCTCGCTACTAGTGCTAGGGGATGCGTAGAGGAACCGCATTTATACGGACCTTTTAGACTTATTGACGCTTTAAGTAGGCTTACAGAACTTCCGAAATATGCTACATGCATAAAAGAAGATCCGTTCTTGGCAAAGATGAAAAGGGTGATAGATGAGAAAAAGTTTCTAGTGGTTTCAGACACGGAAGCTTTTAAGGCTTTTCTTGAAAACTTAGTTAGAGAATTTGCGAAGGAGCTGAAGAGAAGGAGCTTAGAAAGAAGAAAATTGACATCCAATTAGAAAAAGTTAGAGAAGGTTAAGAAGGCTCTTCTGCGTGTTGCTGACCAAACTATAATCGCAAGCTCTTCAATCATAGAAAAAGCTTCTGGCAACGCCAAACATGGTGTTTCAAGACTCACCTAGTTTGAAGTGAAAATGTGAAAGCATTGTTTGCGCGTTTAGGTCTTTCCAAGTTTCTTTGCCAGTCCGGTTAGTTCCGGATGAACTACTTTTCCTTTGTCTGTTAACCGTACGTCGTCGAGCCACACTGAAGAGTTTAGGCATATGCCGTCTGTATGCGAGGCTGCCTTTTTTCCGTTTGGAGGCAAATACATCGGACCGACATTGCCGAGGCCCCATTCTGTGCCGCCCCAAACACGCTCGTCTTCAAGAATGTTGCCAGTTAACTTTGCGCCTGGATGAAATCCGTAGCAGATGTGAGCCAATCGTAACATGTTAGGGTCATTGAAGCTTTTAAGCCAAGCTTCATATTGTACGGCTTCTTTTCCACCCTCAACCTTCTCAACGGCTCCAGCCCTGATGTGAAGTTTTACTGGCTGTTTCAGAAGCCCAACTGGCGGAACAAGCGAACCGTCAAAGACTATTACTCCGTTTATTGATTCAAACTCTGGAGCCCAGCCTATCTGGCCGGAAAGGAAGTGAGGCCCAGGTGTGTCAGCATATCCAGATTCAAGGGTTACTGGTCTTCCAGGAACATTGTTGAAAGTGACATCGGTTCCAGCTGGTGTGGTTACGCGCATTCTTTTGGCTTTCTTTGTCATTTCAACAACTCTTGACTGAAATTCCACGAGGGTTGGGAAGTCAACTCTTCCAATACACCTTATCATCATGTCAGTGTCCATTCCCACAAGGCAGAGATATCTAATTTTCTTATTTTCTTCTATGGCTGCGTCCCATGGGGTCGAATATAAAAGCCATTCATTGTTGAATTCAACCCAAGCGTCTGCTTGTTTTAAAGCAGCGGTTAAGGTTTTCGTGGGAAGCATCGGATCTGCGGCTTTTCCAACGCCTAGTGGAGATGCGAGCCATATGACAACTGGCTTTGCCCTGGCTGCGAAAGTAGCTCTAGCTGTAGCCTCTACAACCCTTATGTCGCTTTCGGTGTCAAATGTTATCACGAATTCTTCACCATGTTTCAGCTTGAAAAGCTCTTCCACAAGGATCTTTCCCGCTTTCCCTAACTCAAACTCATAAAGCGTACTCATAAAGCTTAAACTCCTAAGATAGCATTGCCATTCAAGTTAATTTAAGATTTATGCACAATGGAAATCGGTTTTCAAGAAAATTTAAATGCAATTCGAGTTTAAACAAGGGTGAAGTGAACAGAATGCTTAGAATATTGTGGGTTAATCCCCTAGGAACAGACATGTATGATGAAGGAATAATGAAAATTATAAATGAAGTGAAAAGGCCTGATGTTGAAGTGAAGGTTGTTCATTTAAGCAAAGGCCCTGTACATGTTGAGTACCATTATTATGAGCATTTGAGCCTTCATGAAACGTTAAAGTGGATTTGGTGGGCTGACAAGAACAAGTTTGATGCGGCTGTGATTGGCTGTTTTTATGACCCTGGCCTCAGAGAAGCTCGTGAGCTTGTCAGTATTCCGGTTATAGGTCCTGCTGAGGCTTGTATGCATGTTGCAGCTACTTTGGGACATAAGTTTTCCATTATTGTTGGTAGAAGAAAATGGATTCCAAAGATGGAAAGCAACGTTTACCAATACGGCTTAGAAAAGAAACTAGCATCATTTAGAACAATAGACTTTACAGTTCCAAGAATGATTAAAGAACCGGAAAAACTGAAAAAGGCAATTTATAATGTAGCTGAAAAAGCAGTTGATGAAGACGGAGCAGAAGTAATAGTTTTAGGGTGCACAATCGAATCTGGATTCATGAAGTACTTAATACAGAAACTAAAGGTTCCAGTGCTTGATGCAGTAGTGGTTTCGTGGAAATATGCAGAGATGATGGCTGATTTATACCGTAAAATAGGCTTAACCCACAGTAAGCTTTTCGGCTATGAAACACCGCCAGAAAAAGATGGATTCCTGCGAGCTCTAGAATAAAATTTTTCCAGACAACACTAAGAACATAATTATTACAAATGCGAGTGTGACATAGATGACCTTGCAATATGTGAATAGAAGCGCATTCAATAAGTATGTAAAAAGTTTTAAATAAGGAAGTATCGTCCAGAAAAAAGACAATGTAAGGAAGGCAATAGAGACATGATTGTCATGGGATGGCAGTTAACAGGCGCGCCCGATAATAGTATTGGATATCTTGCACCTACTTTAAAGGGCTCTATCTAGTTGCTAAGCTAAGCTTTAATGTTTTTTAGTGTAGAGATGGCATGTTACGTAATGCGCGCGCACTAGAATTATCGAAAGTATTTAATACCATTTTATGTATACATAATGAATTACGGTATAATAATGGAGGAAGAATTATGTCAATTGGAAATAGAACGATTGATTGGATTCTAGCGGTTTTGCTTATCATTGTTATCATCGTGTCTGGTGTAGGCACCTACTACTCATCGGCGATCATAGGTAAACTGGATGAGATGTCCACAAGTCAGGATGACAACTACGCGGCTCTGTTGGCAGCAATCAGTGAAGGTAGTACAACATCCGAGAGTCTATTGGAGGCACTCTTAGATGCGATTAGTGGTCTCAATATATCGATGCCTTTGTCGGTCATAACTTCGGCGAGTCCAACCTCTGGGGGTGCACCTTTAATCGTATCCTTCAAGGCGGTGCCAATTGGAGGCACCCCAACGTACAGTTTTGAATGGGACTTTGGTGACGAAACATCAAGTATCGAACAAAATCCAACCCACAATTATACAACTGCAGAAACATACACGGCCACGGTAACGGTCACCGACAGTCTAGGAGCAACTGTATCGGACAGCTTAACCATAACGGCGCTCGTTCCGGGGTATAGGTTACTGAGAGTGGGATTTGCATGGCCCACTAAAATTGATCCTGCTGTGGGATCTGACTACTCGAGTTCAACTGCTTTTACAAACTTGTATGACCCGCTTGTGTTCCCAACCACTACTGGTGACGTCAAGCCGTGGGTAGCGGAGAACTGGACTGTGTCAGAGGACGGTCTCACATGGAATTTCACGCTAAGGGATGACATCACTTTTCATAGCGGTCGACCGCTAAAAGCAGACGACGTATTGTTCTCAATGGAGAGGCTGATAACGATAGGTGTTGGATACGGATACCTGTTCTCACCGTACGTGAACTTGACCGCATCTAAAGTAGTAGATGATTATACGGTGCAATTCAATCTTTACAAACCATTCGGACCTTTCCTCATCTCGTTAGAGAGGCTCTATATTCTTGATAAAGAGGAAGTTTTGGCGAACATTGCAGACAGTGAGGAGTTTAATTATCCACCTAATAAAGATTTAGCTAGACAGTGGTTGTTGACACACGACGCTGGTTCAGGGCCATACAAGGTTAAAGAAGTATTACTGGAAGATCACGTTTACATGGATAGGTTCGATGACTATTGGGCAGAGATGAAACCTAAGTCGCCTGACGAAATTAGAATGCTGGCATTGGCCGTACCTACATTAGAGAGAACCATGTTACTGAAGAAGGAACTCGAAATCTCGTCACAATGGTTGCCCGAGGAAGTGCTTGACGCCGTGAGTAAGGCGGGCCTCATAACCGGTAGTTATCCGGGTGGAGACATGTTCTACTTTATGATGCACTGCAACAAAGCACCAACCGATGACATTCACGTGAGAAAAGCCTTAGCATACGCGATGGACTACAAAACGGTGGTCGAAGAAATTTATCTGGATAATCCACTAGCCAAATGCATTGTGCCTATAAGCTTACCGGGGGCTGTTGAACTACCCATGTATAGACAGAACCTAACTGCAGCTGTAGAAGAGCTTCAGAAGTCAAAGTATTGGCCCGACATACCCGAGATTGAGATACACTGGTGCGCTCAAGTTCCCGCCGAAGAACCAGTGGCTATGCTCCTTGCAGAATCCGCCACAGGCATAGGGCTTACAGTAAAGGTTGTTAAAACTCAATGGGGAGCAATGATAACTGAAATGGCTGATCAAAATCTATCGCCCAACATAGAGACAGTTTTTGTGGCGGCTCACTACGCAGAGGCAGGATCCCTGATTGAAACAAGATATCACTCAAAGAGTGCCGCAACATGGGAGCAGAACGAGTGGCTGTTGAATGAGACACTAGATGCACAGATAGAAGATGCCCTTTCAACATTGAATATGACAGAGAGATATGAGAAATATGCAGCGCTAGAGCACTACTTACTTGACTTGTGTCCAAGCCTATTCTTGTTCGATCACTTAGTGAAACACGCCTACCAACCTTACGTCATTTGGGCTAACCCGTTAGGCGAATCGATACCAGTAATGGGCTACAACATCGACGGTAGAACGATCGAAGTCCTACCGCCAGAGTAACCAAACAAAAACGTAAAAATATCAGTATCCCTTTTTTTGTCATTTATACAAGCAAGATATGGAAGGAAGACATACAAGAATGACTTATGTCATAATGAAAACACGCCTATAGGGGGCAACACGAAACATGAAAATGAAAATATACGTGGCAAGAAGATTAGGTTTCGCGCTACTCTCGCTTATAGGCTTATCGATATTGGTGTTCTATTTAGCTAGGGTAATACCTGGCGATCCAGTGATGATGATGGTTGATCCACGTACTCCACCCGAAAAGATTGAGGAGTTAAGACATGCGCTGGGACTGGATCAACCATTATATTTGCAGTATTTTTTCTGGTTGGAGGATGTGTTTAGGGGAGATCTGGGCTTCTCTGTCTTCACTCAGCGTAGTGTAACACGTGACGTGTTAGACTATCTTCCTGTATCTCTAGAACTCGTAATTTTGGCTGCCCTAATGGAAGTGGTAGGATCGTTTACATTGGGCGTGTTAGCTGGTGCCTATGCCTATAAGTGGCCTGATAACGTTGTAAGAGTATTGTCGTACATAGGGATATCAATTCCATCCTTCGTGTGGGCCATAATATTCCAGTTGATTTTCGCTTGGCAACTGGGATTATTTCCCACGGGTAGACTCCTTGATGTTTCCAGTCCTCCGCGCGTAACGGGATTTACATCCTTGGATTCGTTGATCGCGGGTAGGTTTGATGCATTTGGCGATTTCATATGGCATGCGACACTTCCAGCATTGGCGTTGTGCATCGGTGGTATGACGCAAGACGCGAGGATAATAAGGTCTGGCATGGTTGAGAACAAGGACAAGGAATACATAGCTATGGCGACATCTCAAGGCTTACCCAAAAGGCTTGTGATGTTCAAGTACCTGCTTAAACCCTCCATAATTCCGGCAGTAACAGTTATGGGAATGGACATAGCTGCGATGCTGGGTAATGCTTTTCTAGTTGAAAGGGTTTTCTTGTGGCCAGGCTTCTCTAAGCACGCCATCGACGCGATGCTAATGAAAGACCTTAATACCATAGTTGCTACCGTGATCGTGATAGGAGTCATTTTCGCTATAGTGAACATAGTAACCGACATCATAGTCGCATATCTAGATCCAAGAATTAGACTTATGGAGAGAGGTGAATAAGACGAAAAAAATAAGGTTATTTAGAACAATTAAGCAGTCGCCACGGTGGGAATCGGTTAGAAGAATGTGGTATAAATTCTCAAGAAGCCCCCTGTCAATAGCAGGGTTAGTGATATCAGCCGCTTGCATTTTCATAGGCGTGTTTGCCCCTTACATAGTTCCCTACCCGGAACATGGAGGCTACTTCAGCAATTATGCAGACAAGTTTATCCCCCCGTTCCAAGACTTAAAGTATATACTTGGCACAGATTACTACGGCCGAGACGTACTGACTAGAACGATGTTAGGATTTCAATATTCCCTAATGATGGCTGGAGTGGTTCTCTCTCTCGTCGTTGCACCTGGCGTAATCTTGGGGCTTATCGCAGGATATCATAATAAAACATGGATTGACATGGTAATAATGAGAATATCTGATATATTCATAGCGGTCCCTCCCCTGGTACTGGCATTAGGCATATGCTCAGTACTAGAGCCCAATGTCTTCAATGCTATGATGGCGGTTTCATTAATGTGGTGGCCTTGGTATGCAAGGCTAACATACAATGTTTCATCCGCAATAAGAAACGAGTACTTCGTTCAAGCAGCTGAGGTAATGGGAGCCAGTACGTTCCACATAATATTCAGAGAAATACTTCCAAACTGCCTTGGCCCCATACTCACAAAGGTGACGCTGGATGTCGGCTGGGTAATACTGATAGGGTCAGCGCTGAGTTTTGTGGGGTTGGGTGCGCAGGCTCCGACACCTGATCTTGGCACTATGGTTGCTGATAATTTCTACACATACGGGGCAGATTTTTGGTGGACATCCATATTCCCAGCATTAGGAATTGTGGTTATAATCTTAGGATTTAACCTCTTGGGAGACGGCGTTCGAGACATGTTTACGGAGTAACTCGCTTTGACGGAGCAACCGCTGGAGATAAAAGATTTGTACGTGGGCTATAGGACTTATAGAGGCACATCAAAAGTTCTTGATGGCGTACACTTGACGGTGAACGCTGGAGAAAGAGTAGGAATAATCGGAGAATCCGGTTGCGGCAAGACAACAACGATGAAGACCATTCTTCGAATTTTACCCACAAACGCTGTGATACAGAAAGGAGAAGTATACTTTGGAGGCAAAGATGTTCTGACAATAGGAAAAAATGAATTAAACGAGTTGAGAAGAAAACATATAGCCATGATATCTCAGGATCCCACAGCCGCTCTAAATCCAGTATTCAACATTGAAACTCAGTTAATAGATATCATCAAATATTCTGAGGCACATAAAGGCAAGAAGACGGAAGAGTTTAAAGCCAAATGCGTAAGGATACTTAAAGAGGTAGCCCTACCAGACCCGGAGAGAGTGCTTGACAGCTACCCCTTCCAACTAAGCGGAGGGATGAAACAAAGGGTCTGCATTGCCATGGCCCTAGCAACGCCCAGACATCTTTTGATAGCTGATGAACCCACAACTAACCTTGATGTAACAATACAAGATCAAGTATTACGCCTCATCAAGGACATCGTAGAAAAAAGAAAACTATCAGTAATCTTGATCTCTCAAGCGTTGGGCTCGGTTAAAGGCTTCGTAGATGAAGTCTATGTTATGTACGCAGGAAATACAGTTGAAGTTGCTGACACCAAGGAACTATTCTCAAACCCGCTGCATCCCTATACTAAAGGGCTTTTAGACTCAACTCCTAAGCTGACTGGAGGCGGCTTCTCAGAAGGCATCAAAGGAAGAGTTCCTGACTATATAAATCCCCCCTCGGGTTGCAGATTCCATCCACGCTGCAATTACATCTTAAGCAGATGCGAAAAAGAGAAACCACCATTTATTTATGTCGATGGAAACCACGGCGTAGCCTGCTGGCTTTACTGTAAAAAGTGATGACAATGGAAGAAGCAGAAAAAATACTAGTAGTTCAAAACTTGAAGAAATATTTTAAGACAACCTTTGGAACAGTTAAAGCAGTTGACGATATAAGTTTTGACGTCAGATTCGGCGAGACCTTAGGCTTAGTAGGCGAGTCCGGCTCCGGTAAAAGCACAACAGGCTATCTGACAATGGGGATCTACACACCCACAGCAGGCAAAATCCTGTTTAAAGGTCAAGACGTGTCAGTGCATGCATTAAAACGTCCCAAACACATCAAAAAAGACATGAGCATGGTTTTCCAAGACCCAGCTTCTTCATTGAACCCTTCGAAAACCATCGGAGACATCGTGGGTTTACCCTTAAAAATACATGGAATGGTTAATAGTAGTAGCGAGTTTATTGAAAAGGTAGCTGAACTTTTAGAAACTGTCGAGTTGCCTCCTGAAAGATTCATGCATAGACGACCTGGAGACTTAGGAGGAGGCGAAAAACAGGCAGTGGCTATCGCAAGGGCTATTGCTACAAGTCCTTCTTTCGTAGTTCTTGATGAACCCACATCAGCTCTAGATGTCTCAATTCAGGCAAAAATAATAAAGATATTAATGAAGTTACAACAAGAGCTTAAGCTGTCGTATCTCTTCATAACTCATGACTTAAGCCTTATGAGAAATGTAGCTTCAAGAGTTGCGATAATGTATTTGGCTAAAATCTATGAATACGCTCCTGCCCGCTTGTTCTTCCATAACCCATTACACCCATACACTAAAATGTTACTGTCTTCTGTGCCGGTACTAACAGATGAAGAGGAAGCATTAAAGCCCAGAGATGTAAAATCCACTGGAGAAGTTTCGAGTGCAATTAATCCTCCACCAGGATGTAGATTTCACCCAAGATGCCCATTTGCAACGAATATTTGTAAGGTCAAAGAGCCCGAGTTTGTATTGACGGAGCCCGGGCATTACGTGGCATGCCACCTCTACACCGAGAAGAGCTAAAGAACTAGTTTACCCTCGTATTGTTACGTTTTTTTCACCGAGCAAACTCCTCAGATTTTACGATCCAATAGTAATTCTAAAAAATTAAACGCTTTTTCTATATTCGGGTATCTTGTTCAAGTAGAGCCGTTAGAAAATTATCGAGAACTTAAACACGGCTGTGCTGTAAAAAGCGAAAATTTCACTTAAATAACCAAATGCAGTCAAGCGGATGGAGTAGAGATCTCTTTTAATTCTCATATAAAATTGCGTTTTCGACATAGACATGGGTATATGTTAAAAATTATTTAGTTACTAGAACTGGGCATGGAGCATTTCTAATCACTCCATCGCTTACGCTTCCCAAAAGTATCTCCCTGATCCTGCTTACACCCCTAGCACCCATAACAATCAAATCAAATTCGCCCTCCCTAGCAGTTTTAAGTATCTCCTGAACAGTATGTCCCTCCTTAAGCAACTTTTCAACCTGAACCCCTTCAGCCTCAACCCTCTTTTCACCATTCGCCAAAATGTTGGCGCCAGCCTTACGGGAAGCCTCAACCACTCTGGAAAACTCTGCGGGAGCCATAACTGGAACCCATGAAGGCGTCAAGGTTGTTGGTTCATGCATAACAACGGGTCTCACCCCGACCGAATATACATGGATTAAAGTGATTTTTCCATCAAACTTTTTAGCTATCTGAACAGCAATCCCTAAGGCTCTCAGTGAATGTTCAGAACCGTCTAAGGGTACCAGAATTTTTTTAAACAACCATGTCACCCTCAATTCAATCTAAATGATATTATTTATTATTTTAAATTTGGTGTTGTTTCCAAGTTTTCAAGAAATCCTTGTTCTGTTTTAACTGAACAGTTAGAAAAAAGTTTTATAGAGAAAATGAAAGCCAGAGCTACCCTACCGCCATGGTTCCTTTAATTTATGGTGACTGCTTCTTCCTTCTTAAGCCGAGAAGGGTAGCGATTATAACGATTATGATAATGGCAGTTATTGATATTAGGAACCATGGTTGTTCCCATAGTACTGGAAGAGACTGTCCCATAAGGGCCCATATGCTGAGATGACTAACTGTTGCCCAAACGTAATGTTCTGTGGTATTTATCTGCGTGTCTATGGCTTCCCAGTTGTTGGCTGCTTCATTCCAATAGAATATTTTCAAACTGTTTTCGTCGAGTCCTAATTCGGATAGCTGTTCTGGCGTGTAGTAGATGCGTATAGTAGCATTAACTGTTACATCCTCTGGTTCGGCTGTGATTTGTATGTAACTGCCCAATACTTTGTATGTTTCTGGCGGAAGACTGAAGTCTGCTGGCGCCGTTATGTTTTTGATGCATATGGTTGCAAACTTTGAAACGTCAGTTAAGGTTAACACGCAACGAGCAGTTTCTTCAGCATGGATCATAAACGGGTTGTCTTGTGTAACTGATTCTGGATTATAAATTGTTTCAACGTAGCCTTCCCGCACTTTGAATATTAAACGCTTAAGTTTGCTGATGCCTTGGTTGTTCCATATCATCGTGTTTTTCTCTGCAAACTTGTCTGGATTCGGCACTCTCTCTGGGTCAGTTGGGTCTATAAACAACTCCACTGTGTGGGTTCCGTTGCTTCCGCCTTGAACAATTAATTTTGTCTTTTCGTTTTCTCTTGGAGGCTCATATTCACTAGAAGCTATGTTGAAGAATCTTTCAAGTCTAAAGGATGTTGTGTTTATTGAATCTATTGGAGGAGTGACTTTTGCGCCGTCGAAATTAAAGAGTATAGAGGATTTTTCTATTTTAAAATTTAAGTGTAGATTGCTGATGTCGGGATAGATGTCTTTTAATATATTCATTTGGGGCGGTGCTGGATACGTCGCGTTCATCATATCGAAGTACAAGTTTTTCAGATAGTTTACTTCAGCGTTTAAATCGCCTTCGATGGTATAATTGCCTTCATAGTTCATTTGTCCATTTTGATAGCTTAGTGTTTCGGTTGAGGAATAAAGTGAACAGTAGGTTGTGTTTAACATTGATTCAATGTAAGGTTGCATTTTTGGAGGATACATTTCAGGGAGTATTTGGGATGTTATGTTACGGTATTCCTCTACATTTGTCGTAACAGCCGCTTGAAAATCAAGTTGTTTAGCTGCCTTTGAATAGGATAGAGTGAATTCTGTGTTTTCTATTGAATGAAGGGTTGCGTTAATTAGAGAGTAAATAGCGCCCTCTGGATAAGGAGGTGGTACTCCAGTAAACAGTGATCCGCTGAAAAGTTTTGTTAAAAGTTCAATGAAGTCTCCTTGGATAATTATTAAGAAAGAGACTGTTGCACTATTTGCATCAATAGGAGTAAGAGCTGTATTAAATGTCGTGCAAGTAAGCATCCCATCAGTCATGTTATAGAGGGATTTAGGTTCTACACCTGGAATTGTTCTGTTTAACATTAGAAGTAACTCGTTCAGAGAAGTTTCGTTCAATGGAGGAAATCCAAGAATCGACGATGTGTAGTTGTAGAAAACTGTTAATTCATCATCAATAGTTAAGTTAGTGAGGTTTCCTTCAAAGTTAACATCTATGTCACCTAGAGTTAAGCCGGGTAACATGTGAACAGTTATTTTTCCGTTGAATGATTGTTCTGAATATTCACCAGTAATTGTAAAGTCTGTGGAGTTGAATGGAAAAATTGAGAAATCCATCAGAGTAGAGTCCGTGTAAAACGAGTCTGGAAAAGTTACGGAAACACTAATATCGGTGGTATATATTCCGTTGGAATATTCACCAGTCATAGTCGCAGTTGTGGCGTTAAATGGAAATTCTGATGCTTCTTCAGATGGAACGGTAAGGGTAGTGGCTATTGAAACATCATGCATGTCACCGTTTTTAGTGATTTGAGCGTCTAACTCAATATCAGCGCGCGTGTAAGGGTCAAATAAGTAGAATGGATATGCACTAGTGTAATTGTATTTACCTGCTAACCCAACGGTTCCATCAGGATAAACAATAAACTTTACTTCTACATCCATATAGTTGCTAGGCGTCTCTATGGCGTTTGCATAAGCGGATTGAAATCCAAGAAAAGACATCATCAACGATATCAAGTAAAATGTCATAAAAATTGCAATAAGCTTCTTAATTTTTCTCATTTCTTCACCAAAGCAGATGTACGGGATAACGTCTTTATATGTTTTGTGAATACTTGAGAATAAGTGTAATTTAAATGGGAATGGGATTGTTAAATGCGAGTTATTACGATGTGCTTTAGAAATTTAAGTCGCAGAAGACTTAGGACTTTCCTTTCCATTTTCGGGGTAGCCGTATCCACGTGCTTTATAGTTGCGGTCGGTGCTACAACTTCAAGATGCGTCACAATCATGACTGAAATGAACATCTTTTTCCGTGGGGAAGTCGTTGTCGTTGCACCAGACGTGTTTGTGATTCAAGGCTTTCCGATTGGAGGAGTAATTCCACAAAGCATAGTCGACGACCTCAAAAAGATGGACTGTGTTGAGAAAGTCATTCCCACATTGTTCAGCTTTGAATTCAGACCAGGCGAAGCCTCTGGTATATTGCCGGTTAACGCCATCATAGGACTACCCGTTGAAGAATGGTCGAGGATTATTGGTTTTTCAACTCTAAAATCGGGCGGAAGGTTGCCACAGACAAACTCAGCTAAAGAAGTTATTGTAAGTTGTTCCATAGCTGAACAGTACGGAGTATCAACAAGTTCCAAAATAAATTTGCGGGGTCAAGAATTAACCGTTTGCGGCATTATCGAAAGCCCATCTGCACTTTTGGGACGTTCAATAATCATGAGTTTAGAACTGGCTCAAGACGTTTTTAATTATCCCATGCAAATAAATATGGCAGTTGTTAAACCGAAACCAGATATTACGCAAGAAGAACTTGCGAGTAGAATTGAAGGAGAGATAAGCTATGTTATGGCTTTGACGGAGAATGAACGGAATGAGTTGATAAAACCTATTCTTGAGGCTATGGAAAACTGGAATATGGCGATTCAAGGGATTCTTTTGTTCTTAAGCATAATTCTCGTCGCTATCGTTGGGATGATAAATGTTTCAGAAAGACGAAGGGACTTCGCAACTTTAGACGCTATAGGTGCACCATTAAGCTACGTTTTCCGCGTTGTCATCCTAGAAATGTCATTAATTGGGTTTTTAGGTGGTATTCTAGGCATAGCCTTCGGCTCTTTGGCAGCCCTTGTTTTGGCAAGCTTCTACACAACCATTCCACTAGCCCAGTTTTTCCCAAGCATCTTCGAAATTGTTCCGCCACTTTATATGCTTGAGATATTCACAGCGGTTGTTGTTGTCTCTTGTCTTGGGGGAATAATTCCAGCGATAAATGCGACACGAATGCGTGTAGCTGAAGTTTTGAGGGCTGAATATTAATGAAGATTAAAACTGTTGACTTGACAAGAGTGTACCATCTGAGTTCATCGGAAATAACCGCGGTTAACAAGGTTAATTTAGAAGTTAATGGAGCAGAATTCATAGCGATAGTTGGACCTTCAGGGTCAGGAAAATCTACACTGCTAAACCTTATTGGGTTGAATGATTACCCAACTTTTGGAAAAATATTCGTTGACGATGCAGATGCTTCGCTTTTACCACATCGTGAACGAAGAAAAATACGGCTTTTCCGCATCGGCTTTGTTTTTCAAACCTTTAACTTGTTGCCAACGCTTACCGCCTTGGAAAATGTAGAGCTGTCCATGGCTTTAGCTGGCAAACCACAGAAAGAGCAGAGGGTAAAGGCTGTGAGGCTTCTGGAAGCTGTTGGTTTAGGCAACAGACTTTATCATAGGCCGAAGGAGTTAAGCGTAGGGGAGATGCAGCGGGTAGCCATAGCAAGGGCATTAGCCAACGACCCTGAATTAATAATTGCTGACGAACCTACGGGCGAGCTTGATTCAAAAACAGCCAAAGAAATAATTGGTTTACTTTTTGAAATAAACAGAAATCGTAAGACAACGGTGATTGTGGCAACACATGATGAAAAAATAGTTGAAGTAGCAGATACAATTTATACAATTCAAGATGGCAAGTTGAAACTTGAAAGCTAAGTATTCACAGCAGCGAGAAGTCTGTGGATTTTATTTTTCCTTTCTGGTCTATGACGACTTCAAATTTTTCAGCCCATGGATGCCCTTCCAAGTCTATGGGACATGTACCCCCAATTATCCAAGCCCCGTCTTTCTGCTTAACTGAGCAAACATCTATTTTCTCTGTGTTCTTCCTCTTTCTAAGGAAATTAACAGCTATTTGTTTTGCAACCTCTTCCGAAATAGCTTTCATGCATGCTTCCTCCACAATTGCCTTTAACATTCAGCTAAGAATGGCATAAGGATTATGAATGAAAAATCTTTAGTAAAGCTAAACATAGGCTCATTTACGTACATATCCTGTGCGATAGATTCAAATCAGCAAACAACCAGTTTTACCTTGAAGGCAGCGGTTTCGGAAAAGGAAGGATATGAGCGAGAAAAAAAGGATAATAATTCACGTGGACATGGATCATTTCTTCACGGCTGTTGAGGAAAGAGAGCGTCCCGAGTTTAAGGGCAAACCAGTGATTGTGGGAGCAGACCCGAAGGAAGGAAAGGGAAGAGGGGTTGTCAGCACCTGCAATTATAATGCGAGAAAGTTTGGTGTCAGGTCTGGCATGCCGATTTCAAGGGCTTGGAAGCTTTGTCCAGAAGCCATCTACTTGCCAGTTAACTATGAGCTTTATGAGAAAGTTTCCAACGAAATAATGGGTATTCTGCGGAAATATACAGACAAATTTGAGCAGTGGGGGATAGATGAGGCTTTTCTGGACGTAACCTTAAAAGTGAAAGGCTGTGAGGAAGCTAAGGCATTAGCACGTAGGATAAAAAACGAAATTTACGAGAAAGAAAAGCTTACATGCTCAACAGGCATAGGTCCAAACAAACTTGTCGCAAAAATAGCCAGCGACATCCAAAAGCCAGACGGCTTAACACTGGTTAAAGAGGAAGATGCCGAAAAATTTTTTGCTCCGTTGCCTGTGCGTAAGCTTTTGTGGGTTGGGCGGAAGACTGAGCAGAAACTGAAAATAATGGGAATAAAAACAATAGGGGACCTAGCCAATTACGACCCGGCAGTGCTGACGGAAACTTTCGGTGTTATGGGCACCCAGCTTTACTTAATGGCTCATGGAATAGACAAAAGCGAAGTTAAAGAAAGAAGCGACGTCAAATCCATCAGCCGTGATGTAACATTTGAGGAAGATACTGCTGATTTTGATTTTGTTCTAAACACTTTGGGTAGGCTTTCTGAGGAAGTGCATAAGGATGTTTGGGAGCAGAATCTCTGTTTCAAAACGGTTACCGTTAAGGTGCGGTATGAAAATTTTGAGACTCACACGCACAGCAAAACCCTACCTTTCATAACAGACCGTTTACAAGATTTGAAAAAAACAGCAAGAGAACTGATGCAGGATTATCTTAAGCTAGACAGAAAAATACGGCTTGTAGGGGTGAGGGTGTCGAATCTTGTTTCAGCGGAAAAGCAGAAAAAGCTGACTTAGGGTAGAACGAACTCCCATTTGCACCATAGGTTTGGGGGATGCTTGTCTGGTGGGCAAACTATATAGTTTACTTCTACGTTTGGATTTAAGGTCTTTGCGAAGTTTTTCAAATAGCCAAATCGAACTTTTTTGCATGGAAACTCGCCTAGCCCCTTATTTAGACGTGCTTCTTGTGTTCTGCATCGGTTAATGCTTAAAACAGCCCTTTTATCGCTTAATTCAACGGTTTTAAACGGCTGGTCTAAAGCCCAGCTTGACCTATGCAGAAGACTCATGATTGTTGGGATATCCGCGTTTTCGCTGACTTGAAACATTTTTTGTAAGCTTTTGGCTTCGATTTTTGCCATAATCTGCCAGACTCCAGCGTCAATTTCTGTTGCAGCTTCTGTGCCGAACTTCTGTTCTATGCCTAAAAAGTATAAGCCGTCAACCCTCCACAAGTTTCGAATTTGGAGAAAGAAGAAGTCAAGCAATTTTTCAATGGGCATTTTAGCTAGTATTTCGCGGTCTTCGACACTTCCAGGTGGATATTCACTCATGCAGGGACACCAGGTGAAGATTAACAAGTTATATGAATTAATCTTTTAAACTTAACCGAAAATAGAAGAGGCGGTGAGAACGTTTGGGGCAGCTAATACAAACGATTATTCTAGGCATAATTCAAGGCTTAACGGAATGGTTGCCAATTTCAAGCACCGGACACCTAAAATTAGTTGAGCATTTCTTGAAATTTTTCAGTTTAGAAGATTCTTTACTTTTTGAGTTTATTTTACACATTGGAACATTGATTGTAGTTTTGCTGTTCTTTAGAAGAGACATTAAGAATATACTTTCGGCTTTGGTTCGCTTGGATTTCAAGACAGAATATGGAAAACTTATGCCTTTGATAGTTGTTGGGACAATACCTGCAGTAACAATTGGCGTAGTATTCGTAGAGCCTGTAGAACAGGTTTTTCAAAGCGTGTTGTCTATTACGATGGCGTTTATTCTCTGTGGAATGGTGCTTTATTCTGCAAAGGCTGGGAAAGAAAAAACTGATGATATATGTTATTTAACAGCCATGATGATTGGCGTAGCACAAGGAGTATCCATAATCCCTGGCATTTCAAGAAGCGGAGTAACAATTGCAGTTGCGCTTTTGCTTGGAATTAAGCGGGAAAAAGCCTTCAAATTTTCTTTCCTACTTTCAATACCAGCCATAATTGGCGCCATGGGCTATACATTTTACCGAGACTATGGCACGTTAGCATCCGCAGGGTTAGAGTGGACTGAGATTCTTGCAGGAGTAACTGCTGCGATGATTGTGGGTTACTTTGCACTAAAACTGCTTTGGAAAATCCTCGCTAAGAAAAAGTTTCACTTGTTTGCTTTTTATTGTTGGCTGCTCGGCATAGTGCTGATAGCACTAAGTTTAAGCGGCTTCTAACCATTTGGGTTTACCGGGTAGAAACTCTGTTAGAAACTTTGCAAATTCGCTGTTCTTCTTATAGACTTCTATGCTTTCGTTGTTGACGAATATCTTAAATCCTTTGCGAAGCACTTGCGAAATTTGTTTTGCTACACCTGCGTTTCTTCCGCCATCCTTTAACTTTTCGCTGAGTAGTGCAACCACATCCGTGTATTTTCTACGGAGTTCTACAACCCATCTTCCATCTTCGATGTAGGGTCCGGAAACGGTGCCTAAATTGTTTAGATGTTTCATTAGGAATCTTTCGCATTCGTGTTCCTTTTCAAGGGGTGGTCCTAAATGTTTCTTAATTGGTGGAAGAAAACGTTGTTCAATTTCAAAAATGAACATGTTTAAGGCTTTTTCATCGCTCCATGAAATGTCTCTTAGAATGTTGAAATCGTTTAGCTGAATGAGTTTGTGTAAGGAGCGTTGGGACTTGTAGAGTTGACCCCATAAAATGTCTGGAACAGCGTCAACCTTTCCAAAAGTTAGGAAGATGATTGCGGAGCCACGTTTATGTAATTTTTGTTTTAGCTCTTTCACCGTTAAGGCGGTTGTTTCTGGCGGATAAAAGAAATTTATGTCTGGATTTTTTAGGAAGGTTCGTGCGGCAGCTATGAATGTGTAAAGTTTTTGTGGTTGTACTGCTGAGGCTACGTTTCTTCCCTTGTCAACGGGGTCGACGATTATTAAGGGTTCTTTGAATAGAAGTTGCAGTTCGTTTTCTCTTTTCTTGTAATAGTTTTCAATGTCGATGACTATTCTTTGTTTGTGTTGTGCGAAGGCTTCCAGCGTGCTTGTGAAGGACTTAAAATGCAGTATTAGGAGTTCGCATAGGTAGCCGCTGAAACCACCAATTTTGATTTCTGCTCCATAAGTATCGGTTCCTTTCATGAATTTCTTTAATAGGCGTACTTCACCCCGCATCTGCGCATTCAAGCGTTTTTTCACGTAATCTGTGTGGAATGGGGTGCGGTCCGTGGCGCTTATCCATTCTCCACGTTTGACTTTGTAGCATGGCACGATGTTTACTCTAACATCGTCAACTATTGCTTCGAGATATGGATGTTCAGCAAACCTTTCGATTTGTTTTGAGCCTTCTGTGGCTTTTCTGGCAATTTTTAAGCATATACCCCCAAGGGATTTGCGAGATATGGTTGTTGACACACGCATGAAAACGTCTATGTCTGGGTCTCCACTGAGCCATGTGTCCCTCGCAACCGAACCTTCCACGCGCACTTCAGCTTTGACGCCTAACTCTTTGGATGCGGAAACAACCTTCTTTTCCAGTTTTTTAGCTAAAGCCTCTATTTTAGCTCGTTCTCTAGTTTTAGGTGTAATTCTTTTCAGAACGGGTGTACAGACTTTTTCGATTTTTTCTTGCATAAACTAGCCCTTTTCCTGTTATTTTTGTGGGCAAAACTCTTTAAGGGTTGAGTAGAGTGGTCCTTTTGGTGTTAGGTCGCTTCTTTTAAGTCTTAAACACTCAGCTTTAACAATTCCAAATTCGTAATTCGCATTTTCTGTGATGCATCTGACAAGTTCAGCCTTATTCCTTCCGGATTTCACGCGTGCAATGGTTAAGTGTGGGCTGAAGCCTTTCGTGTCTGGTGCAAACCCTAAACTGCGTAAACGCGGTTCTAGTTGATTGAAGATATTTCGTAAGTGGTCGGCGCCCTCGGTTATTCCAACCCACAAAACTCTTGGATAGTGTAGGTGTGGAAAAGCACCGATTCCGCAAATCTTAACATTAAAGGGGGTGAACTGAACTTTTTTCATTTCTTCGAAGATTTTTTCAACCATGTTTGGTGTGATGTTTCCAAGGAATCGCATGGTTATGTGAACATTTTTGGGTTTGACAAGCTTCAAATCTGCTCCTGTTTTAATCAAAAGGTTTTGCGCATTTGTTATTCTTTCCAGAATTAAGTCATTGTCTATGTCGAAGGCTATGAAACTTCTTATTGTTTCCGGCATTGTTATTCCTTCGCATATCTTTCATTTCTTTCCCTCATAAATGCTTTTAATGTAAAAGAATATCTGCTATTAGAACTTACATTAGCAGAAGGATGCAAGATGCCCGGTGATAAGTTTGTTGTGGGTCTGGCTGGGATGCCTGGTGCTGGAAAATCAGTAGTTGTTCAAGTTGCAAAAGAAAGCGGCTACGGCGTTGTTGTTATGGGCGATGTGGTGAGAGAGGAAACGGAAAGAAGATGCTTGGAGTATACTCCAGAAAATCTGGGAAAAATAATGCTTGAATTAAGGCGAAGCGAAGGGGAAACCGTTGTAGCCAAGAGATGTATCCAAAAAATAGAGAAGGCAAAGGAACCTAAGGTTATTGTAGATGGCGTAAGAAGTTTAAGCGAGGTTGAAGAGTTTAAGAAGCGTTTTCTCAAATTCAGTTTCATGGCCATCCACTCATCTCCAGAAACAAGGTTTAAACGACTCTATCATCGCCGAAGAAGTGATGACCCCGAGAATTGGGAAGTCTTCCGTGAAAGGGATATGAGAGAGTTAAGCGTGGGGTTAGGAGAAGCTATAGCATTGGCTGAATACATAATAGTGAATGATGAAGAGTTAGAGGTTGTAAAAGAAAAGATTAGGAAAATTTTGAGAAAGGTTGAGGAGAAATGGATGAAGTAAACGTTCACGTGGAGGTTGAGGTTAACCCAACAGAATCTGAAGATAAGGTGAAGAGGGCTGTCGAAAACATTTTCGGCAACATACCCATGCAAATAAAACCTTTGCGTAAGGGAAGCCTTCTAGTTGCTGAAGCCAAGGGATTAGAGGCGCTTACCAAGCTTTACAATTTATTGCGTAGGGAACGCATCCGCGACGCTGCCAGAGGAGCCCTTTTTGAAGGATTAAGCGGAAAAACCATAAGCTTCTGTTTGAACAAGCAGGTTGCCTATGCAGGTCACATTTCTTTTTCTAAAGTTGTGGCGGAATCGCCTTTAGGACCAATAAAGGTTAAAATAGGGTGTGAAAACCCTAGGGAGCTTATTGAGTGGTTTGCTCCAAAAACAGTGTAGGATGATGAAAATGAGTTTAGATAAAGTTTACGCATACATTGACGCCAACACCGATGATTTTGTTGAAGACCTCGTCAAGCTTGTTAAACAACCTAGTGTTTCAGCAAAAAGTGAAGGAATAGAAGAATGTGCAGAACTTGTAGAAAAAATAATGCAGGAAATAGGATTTTCAACAAAAATTCTTCACGAGGAAAAGGGAAATCCTGTTGTTTACGGAGAAATTAAATCAAAAAAATCTGATAGAACTCTTCTTTTTTATGACCATTACGATGTGCAGCCACCGGAACCCCTTGAAAAATGGATGTATGAGCCGTTTAGTGGCAAAATAAATGACGGAAAAATTTATGGAAGAGGGGCATCAGACAACAAGGGCAACATTGTCTCAAGGTTAAAGGCTGTTCAAGCATTATTAGAGGTCACAGGCGATGTGCCTGTTAACACAAAATTTTTTGTTGAAGGGGAAGAAGAGATTGGAAGTCCGCATCTTGAGCCAGTAATAAAGAAGTATAAGGACCTCTTTTCTGCGGATGCAGCTATTTGGGAGTTTGGTGGAACAGATAGGCGTGGCAGACCACATCTGTATCTGGGATTGAAAGGAGTTTTATCTGTTGAACTGAGAGCTGGTGGTGCGTCTAAAGATGTTCACTCTGCAAATGCGCCAATAATTCCGAATCCGGCTTGGCGTCTTGTTTGGGCGTTGAACCTTTTAAAGGATAAGGAAGAAAACATTTTGATTGAAGGTTTTTACGAAAATGTTCTGTCTCCCTCTTCTGAAGAAATTGAATGTTTAAGGAATATTCCCTTTGAAGAAGAAGAAACTAAGAAAGAGCTGGAGTTAAAGAAATTTTTGCAGAATAAGTCTGGAATAGAAGCCCTAAAAGCGTTGCTGTGTCAACCCACATGTACCATTAACGGTTTTGTGTCGGGATATACGGGCAAAGGTTCCAAAACGGTTTTGCCACATGAAGCCGTAGCAAAACTTGACTTTCGATTAGTTCCAAACCAAAATTCTAACGAAATTTTCCAAAAACTTGTTAAGCATTTGAAGACACACGGGTTTGGAGATTTAGAAATAATTAAACATGGTTGTACTGAGCCTACGAAAACACCGATTAATGACCCCTTTGTGAAGTTGGTTGCAAAAACCGCTGAGAAAGTTTACGGTAAAAGGGCTGTGATTTATCCCATTAGTGCGGGTTCTGGTCCTATGCATTTATTCCGAAATTTTCTAGGCTATCCAGTTGTTTCGGTTGGGTGTAGCCATCCAGAATCTAATACACACGCGCCGAATGAAAACTTGAAGATTAAAAGCTTCATAAAGGGAACAAAGTTCATTGCAACTTTGATTGGTGATTTTGCTTTATAACGGGTGTTGAGTTTGTCCATGAAGACTACTATAACTGTTAGAGGTGCAGTTCTGCTGGGTAAGTATGTGGCTTGTGATGCTTTTAATGAGTCTATGCCGTTAAGGGTTGTTACTCATGCTCATGCCGATCACATGACGGGGTTGCGTCGAAGTTTAAGAACATGCGAAAAAGTTTTGATGACTAAAGCCACGAAGGATTTGATTGATGTTCTGAAGGGTCCGCTTTTTCTTATGGGCGGTTTTGTGGAGACGCTTGATTATGGCAAAACCATACAATTTGAAGAAGAGCGGATAACGTTTTTCAGAGCTGACCACATTTTGGGTGCGGCCCAAGTGCTTGTTGAGGACGCTGAAGGCGCAAGAATCATTTATACTGGAGATTTTAGGATTGATGGAACTCCTGTTTTAGATGCTGATGTGCTTGTTATGGAGGCTACTTATGGAAGTCCCTCTTGTAAGCGCTCTTTTGGGAGGGATGTGAGAAATTTGCTTGTTTCTTTGGTGGAGGAGGGGTTGAAGCATGGCACAGTTTATGTTTTTGGTTATCATGGTAAACTTCAAGAAGTTATGCAGATTTTGCATGAGGCTGGGGTGAAGGCTCCTTTTGTTGTGCCTGAGAGGGTTTTTCATGTCTCTAAGGTTTGTGAGAGGCAGGGTATGCGTTTGGGACGTTTGATGTTGTCTGAGGAAAGGGAAGCAAAGGAATTGCTGGAAGGGAATTCTCCTTGTATAGCCTTTTACCATATGATGTCGAGAAGGAAGGTTGGTTCAGGCGGTTTCCGCGTTTATGTGAGTGGTTGGGAGTTTGATTCTCCCTGCCGTGAGATTGCCGATAAGGAGTATGTGGTGGCTTTAAGCGACCATTCAGACTTTGATGGTCTGATGGAGTATGTTAGGCGTTCTAAACCTAAGCTTGTGATTGCGGATAATTTCCGTGTTGGTCATGCTGAAACGTTGGCTAGGGAAATTCGTAAGCGTTTTGGGATTTCCGCTGTGGTGCTTCCAAAAAAGTAGTTTTGTTAGTAAATTTGGTAGTTTTTAAATATTTTTTGTTGTTTTTTGTTTAGTGGTTTTGTGGTTAGGGTTTTTAAGGGTGGGAAGGTTACGGTTCCTTTCGATGTTGACGCTATATTTATTAGGTTGTGTACAACTTATATAAGTGGTGGGCAATTTGCCTGTGAAGACTATGTCTGCGAGGTTCGACGACGAGCTCTATGAGGAGATTTTGGAGTATGCTAGGGAGAAAGGCATAGCTAAAACGAGGGCGCTTAGGGAGTTGACGAAGGAAGGAGTGAAGAAGTGGAGGTTAATAAAGGCTTTGACCCTTTATAGAGAGGGAAAAGTAACGGTGTGGAAGGCATCGCGTATAGCGGGAGTTCCTCTTTCAAGGATGATTGAGATTGCTGCGTCCGAGAAGATTCCGATACATTATAAAAGAGAGGATTTGGAGAGGGACTTCAAGAGCGCCTTCGGTGAAACTGTTTGAAAGTTGTCCTTAACGCCAGCCCACTTATCTATCTCGGAAAGAAGAGGAAAGTGGGCCTTCTGAGGCTGTTGTTTGAGAGGGTTCTTGTTCCTGTAGAGGTAGAAGAAGAGATAATGAAACTCGATGAGAGTCCTGAGGCTGTACAGTTGAGAGATGGTATCAAAGAGGGATGGATAGAAGTGGAGCAGGCTTCTGAAAACAAGAAGAAGCAAATCGCAAAGTTGTTCGGTGAGATAGATAAGGGGGAGGCTGCAGTAATAGCGTTAGCACTTGAAAGACATGGGGAAAACGTCATAATTGACGATGCTGAAGCAAGAACTGCTGCCGAATACTTTGAACTGAAGGTTCATGGCACCTTATACGTAATTTTAGAGGCATATAAGCGCAACATTTTCAAGTCGAAGGCAGAGGTAATAAGTATGGTGAACAACATGCTGAGGAAAAGCTTCTACCTATCCAGCGAGGTTTATGCAAGGTTTCTGTTTCTCTTAGACAAACTCAAGTGAATGTACGTTAGGCTCGATGAGAATAATGACGTACGAAAAAAGCCTGTTTGTGAAATACTTGGGGGACTCACCCTACATAAGGGTGTTAGACTACTTCATAGCCAATGACATCTACGACTGCTCGTTACAAGATGTGGCAGATGCAACAGAACTGTCTAGAAACACGGTGCGCAAGATTATAAAAGAAATGTTAGACCTTAAAATCATAAAGCCGACAAGAAACGTGGGCAGGGCAAAGATGTTCCAGATAAACAAAGGAAACGAATACGTAAGGCATTTAATAAAACTCGACTTAAGCCTATCAAAGCAGTATTCTGATACGCTAGAAAGAAAAGTTGAGGCAACGGCAGAAAAATGATGGCACGTGTTGTCCTCTAAAGAGTGACGGCTATTTCTCTTTCTAAAAGTTTTGAGGCATAGAGGAGGACTGCCTTGACATCTTCTTCTTTGAGTTCTGGGTATTCTTTTGGCACATCCTTTATGTTCATGCCTGTGGCGATTAGCTCGATGATTAAGTAAACAGGTATTCGTGTTCCTTTTATCACAGGTTTCCCCGCAAGTATTTCTGGGTCAACGACTATTCTGTCTAGCAATTTTTCCATGATTAATCACATTCCGTGGTAACTACATTATCATTTATAGTTACCTGTCTTATTTTAACCTTTTATGCAGTTTACGAAGAAGAAGTGTTTACCAGTTTTTGCGTAAATTATAAGAGAGGTTTGTGTTTATATTGAAGTTTGTGGTGGTATGCGAGGTATTTAGAGAGGTTTTTGGTGGTAGGGATGGTTAAGAGGAAGATGTTGGCTGCTGATGAGGGGTTGGCGGAGCAGATGGTGAGGGTTGCTGAGGAGAGGGGTCAGACGCTGTTTAGTTTGGTGAATGAGGTTTTGGAGCAGGGTGTGAGGGCTCATGATATGGGTTTAACTCTTAAGCGGGTTGTGGATGAGCGGGGTGTGGTGGAGGCTGTGAGGGAGGCTGGTTTCGTGCTTGCAGTTAAGACATTGTGGTTTGATGTGGTAGATGGGGCGTTTAAGCGGGGAGCTAAGCGTTCGATGCTGAAGAAGTGGCGTGAAACTGGTCAGTGGTATGGGAAATTTTTTGTGGCGAAGAAGCCGGAAAATTCTATTGAGGGTTTTAGGGATGCTGTTTGCAATTTGATGTGGGGTGCATCTGAGTTTGATATTGAAGTGAAAAATGGAGAGGGAGAGGTTCGTTGTATAAGTGCGGATTTTCCTTTGTCTTATACTGAGTTGTTTAGTGCCTTTCTTGGGGGAGCGTTGGAAGCCTTGGGTTATCGGTGTACTGAAAAAGATGTTTCTAAGGGGGTTATTCGGATAAGGTTTAAAGTTGAAGGTGAGGGTGAGTAGATGTCTAAGGGTGTGGTGAAGGAGAGGAAGCTTATTGCGGTTCCAAGTGAGCTTGTGAGAGAGTTGAATGAAGTGGCTAACAGGAAGGGAGTACCCTTCTATGACTATACTGCTGAAGCATTAGAGCAGGCTTTGAGGGCAAGTCGAATGAAGCGAATCCTACGGGAGATTGTGGATTTTTATGCAGTTATGGAAATGCGGAAGGCTTCAGGCCATGTTCTCATTCCACGAGACACGTTAAACTGGCTGATAAAAAAGTTATATCCAAAAGAGGGAAACGACCTAAAAAATGTATGGCTGGATGCTGGAAGGTGGTTCGGCAAGTTTTTAGCTGCTAAACTCCATAGTCATGAGGCAGTTGAGTTCTTTGTTAAGATGTTAATGGCAAGCGAGTGGGAGCTTGACGAAGTTAGTTTAGAAAAGAAAGAGAATGTTTTGAGGCTGAGGCTTGTGTCTTTCACTTTACCTCTAGAGAACACTGAGTTGCTCATGAGTTACGTGGAGGGTGTTATGCAATCTCTAGGTTACGCGACTGAGAATAGAGAATGTATGAGAGGCATGATCAACATAGACTTTAGGAAGCAGTAGTTCTGACTTTGATTTGCTTCACCTGAACAGTTAAAGCAATTCTGGCTTTCCTCCGCATACAGCAGAATCAGAGACTGTTAAGTAATCCTCGGACATGCAATGAGGTGATGCGCTAGGAAAGTTTATATGTGTGCGGTAGCATCTATTGTATACGGTGATCCAGATGTCCCTTGAGGCTGTTACGGCAAGACTTCCTCGTGACATGCTTAGAGAAGTTGAAAGATTGGCGAAAAAGATGAAGGTTGACCGTTCTGAGTTGATTAGACGTTTGTTGGATTTTGCGCTTCAACAAAAGAGGATTGAGGAAGCTGTTCGGGCTTATCAAGAGGGCAAGGTAACTCTTTGGAAGGCTGCTGAAATGGCTGGTTTATCGCTTCGGGAAATGATGGAGTTGGCAAGGGCAAGGAAGCTAGTTGTGTCATATACCATAGATGATCTTAAGCGTGATATAGAGTATGTCCGACGCAAAACCTGTGGTAAGTAATAGCAGCCCGCTAATTTGGCTGGCTAAGATTGGTAGGCTCTCACTTTTAAAAACCCTTTTTGGACAGATTGTTATCCCAAGGAGAGTATGCAAGGAAACGACTTTAGAGAAGCAATCCGCAGATGCTATTTTAGTTAGTAAAGCCATTGAGGATGGGTGGATAAAGGTCTCTGAGGAGAGGATGGAGGGGGCTGGTGTCTTAGCGGGCGTGTCAAGCATACATTTAGGTGAGGCTGAAGCTATTTTTCTAGCCCAAAAATTGGGAACGGAGTTAATTATTGACGAGAGGGAGGCATCTACCACGGCTCAAATGTTTGGGGTTAGACCGATAGGCACCATCGCGGTGCTCCTACTCGCCTTGGCTAGAGATGAATTAACCCTTAACGAGTTTAAGGAATATTTAGACATGTTGATCACTTCGGGTTTTTGGCCGTCTATAGATGTGTATAACAAAGCTTTAGAGGAGGCTCAATCAATAGTAAAACAGAAGGAAATGGAAAATTCAGGTTCTTAGGAGTTTTAGGAAATCTTTGAAGGAAAGCCTTTTTAAGCTAAGTTCATCGTAAATCTCGTCGTTTGAGACTATTGACAGTTTATTGTTTAGAGCTACGGATGCGTGTAGTCCGTCAAAGAATGTTAAAGAATTATGTTGTATCAATAGATGTTCACATAGGATTAGGTCGTTGGAAGAAAGTTCTATTTCTTTGAGGTTAAATGATGTGGCTTTTGCCTTTATGAACGTAAGTGTGTTGAGCCTTTTTGCGGCATCTTTTTTGTGGTTAGCCATAACTTCACGAACTTCAATTAAGGCTGAAATTGGATAGTGAAGAGGGAAAGGTTTTGTCGTTGCATATGCTTCTAAGATGTTTGATACAACATCGTAATGTTTGTCTTTTGGCTGAAAACTGAAAAGGAACTCAGTCTCAACCATGAAATCTCTTTCCAAAAGAAGCTGTCTCCTTCAAAAGTTGTTCTTCAGCCCGTTTTCGTTCTTCTCTACTGTATGTTATGTCGCCTAAAAGCTCAGCTAAGGCTTCGTCTATTTTTTCCGGAATTGGAATTAGAATAATATGAGGAAATCTGGCTAACAAATAGATTTTCTGTCCAACTTTTACGGGAATTTTTTTCCGCACATCCTGAGTAAGCGTCACACGGTATTTCGGACCTACCTCCACAATGGACATATTATTTCACCTAACTTTCTATGTAAGTTAGTGTGTTAAATGGATATAAGTGTTACTAAAAACCAAAAAGTGCCACTAATTGAAATATGGAAACTCATTTATCACGATTTATCCCCAAATCCCCTCAACGTATAGCTAAAAGAATCGAATACCTATTGACCGCTGAAATCCAATAAAGAACTGCATCCTCATAGTAAAAGAAGATAGCGTTCGAGTCGCCCCATTAAAATAAGCATTACAGAACTCTCTGAAGAAAAGAGAAAAGCCATAGAAGAAAAAGATGAAATAGCCGACGAAAAAGAATTAACGAAAGCCCTAGGCAAAACAAATGTTCAACATCAAAATAAAAAGAAAAGCCCTAAGCCCTCACAAACTAATTATAGTGATAATGCTCAGGATTAAAAACAGGCTCAAGTTTCTTAAATTAAAACTAATTTACAAGTAACCTAAACTTTTCAGTCTCTTCTTAATTTCTCCTTCCTCTTCCGGCGTATAAGTCTGCTTTTCACCTTCCTCGTTTTCCTCTTTAACAACTTCTCTTAGAACAAACTCCACCCAATCTCTCTTTTTTATTTTCTTTCCAGTATAGAACTGACAAAACTTATAACAAAAGAGCAAATTATAATCTTCAAGCCAACTACTTGAAGATGACAAGAACGACACCACATAACCTCATCATGGATGCGCACAATTTATGGTCCTAGTTTATTTAGAGCTCTCTACACTCATAGCCTTAGCTAACTCATTTGATATATTCCATGACGAAACAAAGGAGTTTTTAGACGAGATTAAACGTCTCGGCTTTGAACCGATATCATGCAAGCAGGCTGTAGAAATGGACTTAGCCATAGGTTTAGCTAAGAGCCCATTAAGAGTGGCTGACGCACTTAGAATGATGGAGGTAATTGATACCCGTAGAATTAAGCTCCTAAATACGCAGTCAAGAACCCTGCTTATGCTTGTTAAGGAATATCTAAAAGAAGCCCGGTTAAACATAGGTGACTTATTACACTACGCTGGAGCAACGTTGTTGAATGCAGATTATCTTGCTTCTTGGAACACTGACGACTTTAACCCTGGCTTCGAGAAACTTATAAACAGAGTCAACATAAGAAAAAACCTAAAAACTATAAAAGTGGGACACCAAATATCATCTTAGAGTGGTTATCATGAGCAGCGTCGATGTAGCTAAACAGATACATAAAGAGGTGGACCGACTGCTCAAAGGCTTAACCATAGAGGATCAAGATATGGTGCTCAAGGAAGCCCATAGCATAGTTGAGAGCCTGAAAAGAATAGAGCAAATAACAAGCAAAGTTAAAGCCCAAGCCTGAAAAGCCTTCAAACAAATGTCTATCAAAAGTTTTCTAAACCACAACTAAAGTAAACATAACCAAAACAGGATCCTATCCATTCTTCCCACCTGAACATTGTCTAGTCACAATCGACTGGTCTTCATCAATCGAAATACGTTTAGCATCCATACTAGTCGCCCTAATCACCTACACAATAACAGCCTCATTCATAGGCGCAATAAACAAAACAGGCATACAAAACCTAAAAGAAACGCTAAAGAACTTAAACCACTTTCGCATTTGTTCAGCCCTCTCCTAAACATAACCGAAAAACTATACTCACTTAAAAAGATGTAAAACAGCGGCACTGCTTCATGCCAGCAACCGAGCAAAGATTCAAAAACTTAAACCTATGTCCACTCAAAACATGCGACAACCTATCATAATCGATAAAAGAAGAATCTACAAGTCAAAAGAGCTTTGGCCCAAAAGTTTGGGGGATTATATATAGTGTAAATGTGTCCGAAAAACCATTATTTCAGCCTTTCTATCGGACAAAATGGGACAAATCTTCTCTTATCCCTTTGAGCAAGCTAGTCCTCTGCGTGAATGCAACATTCGGGATTTGAACCCAGGATTTTCTACATGTTAGCACAAAATGATATGCCGGATTCCTTCTAACTTCTGCAGTCTTTCTATCAGTGTTGGAGGACATTTTTTTTCCAATATTATTGTGAGTTTAGGTTCCGTGCTCATACTTGGGTGTTCAGCAAAAACCTGCAATATCTCAAGATTGTGTTCATATACTTCCTTAGCGACTCTGAAAAGGATACCTTTCTCATGAGGATCTTCCGGTACGATGACAATGACCCCCAAGTTCTCTTGGCGGGCGATTTCCTCCAAAGAGTAAGTTTGCCTAAGATTCGCATAAATTCTTTTCAACTGTGGTACTGAAAGTATGGTTTCGGCTGTCTCATCGACTGCGCGACGCCCAACATCGACCTCTTTCGCAATTTGACTGTGAGGTATTTCTATGTTTCCACTCACGATCTTACCATCATCTCTAACTTGAAACCCTCTTTGGAAGAGAAGCTTGGCAACTTTCCATCGCGCTGGGAATTCATCGAAGTATGTTTCTATGTTTTCAAGCACTGAACCGACCTCACATTATTTCCCGCAATTTTTTAAAGTAAAACGAACACATTTGCATTATAACACTCACATTCGTGTTGTGACACCAAGTCTTATATACTTATAGCGCATATAAGTACTTTTTGGAGGGATAGATGTTGGGAAAAATAGGGAAAGTACGCGTCGTTTTCGTCGCAATTGTGGTAATCTGTGCGATGATGCCCTTCCATTTGATATATTCTTCACTAATTTCCAGTTCAACCCCTCATGTAAACTCAAACCCATTTAAACTCCTGGGTGATGAGACGGGGCATCGCCTTCTAGCGAAAGGCACAATCGTGCTTGACTCTGAATACATATTGATAGTCAAAAAAGCATATAATCCACTGAAAACAATATTATAGGAAAGGCGTGACCATGGGAGACGAAACGGGCGGCTAATAGTATAATTTGTTGCTGAAGGAAATCAGACGCAAGCCATGGTTTAGGCTAGTGATAGCTTTAGAGTTAGGCTTTTGGGCAGCATCACGATTTCAGGGCAATAAAGGAATCGTTTGAAACTCACCAAGACTACTGAGAAGCACGTCCATGCATGCAAGAAAGGGACAATCGATCTTAGGAATAAAGATTATAAGAAAGCGGTGGTACCAGAGTTCAAAATATTTGAGGCAAAACGATGACGAAGATGTGGCAAGAATATTTCAAAGATTTTCTCGGGCATCCACTTTACTTATTCATATTCACATTTGTCACATTGTTGATTTTTGCTCTCATCCCTCAAGGCATACTTCAATTTTCATGTGTATTTGCTCTAGGCATATTCTGGATATGTATAGCTGTTGCTTATGCCCGAATAAACCTACTCTGGGCATTATATGGAAGCTTACCAGGAAGGATAAGGTACCACAAAGCCATTAAAGAAATAAGAATCATAAACGAAAAGGGAGATGCCAATATCGGACTTATCATTGAAGGACAGAATCTAAGTGACAGCTCTTTGGATCGTATTTTCCATACTGTTGGTCCATATGATAGTACTTCGTTCCCACCCGACAAAATTGAGGGAACTCTGGATGGTGAAAAGACAGAAGTATCTGTTGAATCTGTGGCCAGAACCACAAAGAATGAAACCAGACCTTCAAAGTATGATTGCAAAGTTCATTTCAAGTTCCCAAATCCTATTCCTCCGAAGTCTCCATTGCCAGTTCATGGTTTTTCAATTCTAATCCCTGAATGTTTTAGAAAAGCCTTTGAAGATCCTCCCGATAGAACTGTGCATTCGGTTGATGTATTGACTGACAACCTGGTTATTCGAGTAATCGTTGAGCCTTCAATAACTATAGCTGATTGGGATTTCTCTGTTGAAGATTTTCACAGGAACGTTGATGGTGAAGAACTTCAAAGAATCAAGAAAGGGCATCCACCACATCTGGAAGGTGAGAAGATGTTGACTTGGACAATAAGCAAACCCAAACTTACTTATCGTTATGCTCTAAGTTTTAGACTCGTACGTAACTTACCAAAGCTGTAGAAGGATAGATGGCCCCTCATTGTATATAGGCTTTAAACCACTTGTATTCACATACCTATACTTATGAGAATTCATGAAATTTCCATTTTCTAATTTCAGAGTAAGAAAAATCTTCGAAAATTCGAAATCTCTTCCAGGTTAAGAATTTAGAAAATTAGACACTCATTCGTTACTTTGATAGATGTACTGTGATTCTTTCATTTGGTGCGGTCGCCGACATGTGCTTAAGCCAATTAACGGTATAATTGCAGTTTGTAAAGTAGCTTCAGAAGTATATGAAGACCACCAAGTGACAGAGGCGAATGATTTCTTTAAGTGCCTTCTCTGAAAACTCTTTAAAAATTGGTATTTCAATTTTGAGTAGTAACAACAACTGTAAATGCGGCATCCGACAATTAGTGTAAGCAGTGATTAGAATGCCTTTCATCAAAATGAGTAAGAAAGAATACTTAGAAATGTTACGGAAAACGAGAGATGATATATTGAGTATGATAGGCATGTTCCAGAAGTCAGACCCAGACACTAAGGTTTTTCAAGACTTGCTTATGATAGTTAATGCCAGAATCAAGGAAGTGGAAGACGAAGTATCGAAAGTATCCAAAAAGTGATGACCACGGATTTATGCAGAATAGTGGTGTATTGCGAATCCGATTTCCATAAACATTCTCCATTTTATCCTAGACCTGAGAGTGGTGCCGCATATGCATTTAAACTCGATTTAATAGTTTTACTGATTCCTGAATATAGAGTTGACGTGAATGGCAGGAAGATAAAGGTAGTTGAGAATGATAACGTAAAAATAGAAAAAGAGGGAATACACTTAGAGATTGACATTAGTGACCTAGTTGCCGATTTGATCGACCATGAGTCTATGCATATGATTTTATATCATCTTGAGGGCTATTCGGTTAGTGAGAAACTAGAAAGTCTTGACAGTCTTGATGATTTTAGGTTACTTAAGCACAAACTGCACAATAGTCTATGGCACAGGTTGCTAGTGAAACTACACGTTTTTCGCTAACGTCTCTCTTTTTATGGTTTGTTGTGGTTAGGCTTTCTTTCCTGAGGTTTCTTGTTTAATAAGAGTCTGTTGAGTTCATCTTCCGTTATGGTCGCTACTATCACGTTTTCACCTTTACGATACTTATGCCACATACCGTAAAGTGGTGAACCCACACCCTAGAGAACCATCCAGCAGTATGTCAGCAAATCTAGAAGTGCTAAAGAGTTAATCTTTTTTCTGGTTAATTTGCCTTTAGGGAAGAAGAACATTTCAAGAATGGTTTAATGGAAAGACATTTTTGAATGGTTTTTAAACTTTAAATAAACTGTGTTATTTATACCTATGATGCAAGCCCTTTTATGCTTAACTGTTTTTTCACTTCGAAGTATTTAGAAAAGTTAGTTACGGTTATACCTAGGTTTCTTTCGCAATCTCTCTTACTTTTCTAACAGCTTCTAAATAAACTTCTTCCTTTAGCCTAAAGCCATGTTTTACCAACTCGCTTAAAGCATCCAAAAACTCATTCAAGCTAATTTCTTTAATCTCTAAAGCCTTCAACAAAACGAAAATAGTGCCTCTGGGTACCAGTCCCCTCAACCTTGCGGCAGTTCTCGCGGAGATCTCATCCACCAAAACTTCTCTAAGTCCCTCTCTCTTAGCAAGTGAGAGAACAGCAACCTCTCCCGGCTCCAATTTTATCGGAATCTCCAAGACTTCAACGCTTAAAACTTTAAGCCAGGCATCCTCAATTGCCTTCTCAACGACATAAGCATCTCCTTCTCCTAACAGCCTTCCCTTATCCACAACCTCAACTTTAACCTCTTCAGGAACAAATACTTCTCCAAAAACCTTCCTGAGCAAATATATTCTCCCTATCTTAGCCAAGCATATTAAAGGCGTGGCATTGAAAACAACACTCATTCAAAAGCCTTCAAGTCTTCCTTCAATTCCTCCAAAGTGTATGGAACATAAACCCTTCTCTTCCTAGCCTCATCAATCATTTCCCAGAGAGACAAGCCACACTTTTCAGCCGCTTGCCACAGAGTTAACTTACCCCCCTCGTACTCCTCCAAACTCTTTTCAATCAACCAGTCCTTCACAGCCTTAAGCAAAAATCGTCTAATAACCGTAGACCTATCCATACCAACACGGACCTAAACACGAATCAAACCCGACACCATGTAACTTCATTCAAGAAGTTAATCCAAAAGAAATTCCGTTATGCTCATTCCTTCTTTTCTTTCATTTCCTTGTAAAATTCCATGTAACTAGAGAGTTAGCTTTCTATTGGGTGAACGAAACTTAGGTATTTTGTGTTCCTCTAGTATGTGACCGCATTTTTCGCAGAACGTTTCAACCGCTATTTCATCATCTGTTTCATACAATTTTGTTTCTCCATAAACATTTTGGTTGCAAAAGGAACAGTGAAAAGCACGTTGACGGTTCCGATTTCGGCTTACGAGATAAACCGTCATCGATGATTCAACTGATGTATGCTACTTGTGAAGGCTGCATAGTCTTCGGTTGTTCACGGTTTCCCCAAATCAGCATCCAGCTGTTCGGATCATTCGCCATAGGATTTCTAAACATTACAATTTGCTTCTGCCCCGCTTCTTTTGCCAATTTATGGTTTTCCAACAGGTTTCGCAGGAGTTCCTGGCTCCAGTTACAAACCATTGACGCTTCCTCCCCATGCAGGTCTGTTGCCATGAGGTGAAGAAAGTAATCGCCCACTGTGATGTCTTTGATTGGACATGTCTCATCTACTTTCTGCATAATCTCAATTGTGTGCACCAGAAAGCCGTTTTCGTTTTCTCTTATCACTAAGTGAAAGCCGTTTCCAACGAACGTGTTCATAAACTTCTCCATTAACTCAAGTTTGCTCATGTTTTTCCCCTCTTCCAATTTGGTTAGAGGCTTGTGGAATTATAAGGTGTATTCCGAGAAGCGGTATATTTTACAGTGCATCATAAGTCGTAAGACGTAAGATTTATTAGCTTGTCTACTATCTAATATTGTATCAGAGGCGAACACTTATGCAAAAGGAAGCCCTAGAAACATCAACTTTCATAAAGGAAGAGGAAAAAATCGAACAATTCGCCAGACTCGCTGAACCTTCAGTAGTAGCAGCAGGCATCGGCGGAGCCGGATGCAACATAATATCATGGGTTAAAGAAAAAGGCGTAACCGGAGGCAAACTTGTCTCATTAAACACAGACGCAAACCACTTAAGAATCAGCAAGGCTGACAAAAGAATCCTGATAGGTGAAAAACTCACCAAAGGACTAGGCTGCGGAGGCTACCCTGATTTAGGAGAGAAAGCCCTACACGAAAGCGCAGACCAAGTCATCGAACAACTATCCGAAGCAAACATAATATTCTTGATTGCCGGTTTAGGCGGAGGAACAGGAACCGGCGCTACAACTGCCTTAGCTGAAGAACTGCGTAAACAGTTTTTAGGCTCATCAGCTCCACATCTAATCGTAGGAGTTGTCACCCTCCCCTTCGACGTTGAAACAGCTAGAATGACTATAGCAAAGAACGGTCTAAACCGCCTAAAGGCAGTTTGCGACACCGTTGTAGTAATAGATAACAACAGACTCGTTAAAATAGCTGGAAACCTGCCCTTCAGGGAAGCGTTAGGCGTAGCCAACACAGCAATTGGACAATTCGTCAAAGGCATAACCGAAACCATAACTACGGCAAGCCTAATCAACCTGGACTATGCAGACTTGAGAGCCATCATGCAAGGATCCGGACTTGCATCAATGGGAATCGGAGAAGGCACAGGCGAAGGCCGTGTGGAACAAGCAGTTGAGAGAGCCTTAAACGGGCGACTTCTCGACATAGAAGACGTGACAAAGGCGCGTGGTCTGCTAATACACGTCTCCGGCGGAGAGGACTTAACCCTCTACGAAGTTAATCACGCAGCCGAAATCGTAAAGCGTTCTCTCCCTCCAAATGCAAAGGTCGTCTGGGGTGCAAGAGTAGACAAGGAGATGCAGGGTTCAGCTACTGTCATGGCTGTTATAACAGGCGTGGAAAGCGCATTCCTAAGACGACACGAAAAACGTATAGGCCGACTTAAACTGCCATGGTAAACACCATTTTCCTCTTCCTTTATCAGAGACAGAAGTAGTGAATTCCCTTTTTCTATAAATCATAGGATCAGTTGATAGGATACTCAATTATACAAAGCTCATTTTCTGTTTTTAAAATGTAAAACTCCTCTCACCATAGACTTCTATTAACAAAATATAAAACATTACAACAATATACAATTAAATCTTAACTGGTAATCTGTAGTTAGAGTTCATAAGTCCTTTATCTTCTAATCGCAGTTTTTAATCCTTTAAGGAGACTAATCTGTGAAGCAGAAAAACTGTATAGCGACTGAACCTCTTTTTGCAGAAAAATTACGCGAAGCTATTGATGAAGCGTTACTTGCGTTAGGAAATTCTCCAAGAGAGGCTATATACTATCATTTAGAGAAGAAGTTTAACGTGAAAAGAGATAACGTCCATGAGCAGATTGAAGAGTTTACAAGGGCATTAGAAAGCATTTTCGGACCTGGAGCAAAATACATCTTAAATCTCGCCGCTAAAAATTTGTGCCTCAAACTAAATCTACCATATGAAAAAAGAAATCTTCAATTTGTTGATTTTATGATCCGAGTTCAAGAGACAACGGAAGGTAATGTCATCCAAACTAAACCTAAGAAGAGAATACACCGTTAAGACATTGACCAACGTGCCTGCAGTTTGCAAACCAATAGTCGAAGCTCGCGGAGGCTCCATAATTGCGGAAAGCGAAAATGGAAGGCACATGCTTTTAAGGTTACAGCATTGATTATGAAGAAGAAAATGGAAAGAAACAAAGTTAAGAAGCAAGAATAATCATAATGGACGACAACCCAAGCATAAGAAAAGTGTTGACAGAAATACTCAGAGAAGAAGATACATTGTTGAATCAGTGGACACGGCGAAAAAAGCAATAGTGAAAACAAGGAAAAAATTCTATAACTTAGCCTTAATCGACATTCGACTTCCAGACATGGAGGGAATGGCGCTTCTAACAAAGATGAAAGATGCGACGTCTAGAATGCGAAAAATAATCGTCACAGGCTATCCAACGCTACAAAACGCAATAGAAGCAGTAAACAAAGGCGCAGACGCCTACATACTAAAACCCTTCTCCACGGAAAAGACCCTCAAAACAATAGAGCAACAACTAGCGAAGCAACGCAAGGCACAGAAAATGACTGAGGATCAACTCGCAGAATTCATAGAAACAAGAGCACGGCAACTTGAAAAAGCTAAAGAAAATGTCTAGACTTACCTTTCCCCTGAATTTTAAACCTATTTGCTCATATTTTGAAAACGTCAGATGAAGCAAGGGTAGAGGTAACTTATTACTATTTTAAATGCTTTCGCTCTGTAAGAACAGAGTTTCAGCTCAGTTAGAGTGGCTGGGCGTTAAGTCAGTAGTACGCGAGTCCTATCGGCGGCGCCATCAACATTATTTTGAAATAAACCGCGACAGTTTTACAAAATTTTTTGTTAATGGCTATTTACTTTTCTAAAAGGTTTAACGCCTTGAAAGTGGCACATTCATCATCATTCGGAGTCAACCAATCTTTCGACTACAGTAGAAAAATTCTTTTCTGTAATCAGATCAGAACGTGAATTTATTGGTTCAGTTTTGTGAAGCTACGGTGAACGGTTATGTGTTAACTGTTATTGGACATTTTTGTATGTGTTTATATCCGCATCCGCATTCAAAACCGACTATTTCGTCTCCATGTCGTATTTCACGCCATTTTTTGGCTTCGCACTGGACATCTTGTTTGTGGATTTTCCACAATATTTTCGCTTCTTTAAGGGTTAAGGGTGCATAGTGTTTTGCCGATGCGAAGTACCATGTTGTGTAGACTGTGAAACACGCCCATACCGCGGGCAAGAGTATTTCCAACATGTTTTTTCACCATGTGTATTTGTGTTGTACTTTTATACTATATGTTCTTTTTTCGACATATATTATATAGCAACTCTTACGATATAAACATTACGTAACTCGAATCCTTACTCTTACATATCTTAAATAAAGTGAGGAGGAGAACCGGCTCTTCGAAGTTTTCATTTTGTGTTTACCCTAAATGAGGGCCCAGCTTTGCGGCTGGCTGCTCTTTTCCCTTTTTTAAACCTAAGTTTCTCTCTTTTTCTGTTTACCAGCATATTCTTGTAGGATTTCAATCGCTGTTTTCGGAGCAATTTTTCTTCTTATAGCTGACTTTTCTATTTCATTTACAAACCACAACCTTTTCCTGCTAGTAGAGAACCAGTATGAAACCTGCAAATAGGACGGCGAAGCCAACCACTGACAGAATGAAACTTGAATAAACTGAAAATGATGGCGGCAGCCTATATGGATGAAGCAGTACGGTTAGCTCCCAAAAATTATGAGGGTTGTGAGTAATCCTCCCATCAGCAGGTTCACGCCGAGAATCATCAACAGAAAAGCTAAAATTTCATTATGGGCATTCTCCTCAGCTTTTCTATGCAGCCAACCCTCGAAAGACATCGTTGATCCAACTATTTTCGGTTAGCATCCCAAGTAAACTTTATGGCTTAAAAATAAGAATTGAAACAGCATGGATTCAGAATTCACATTAAAATCAGGTTCCGAATTCGTGTGCACGCTTTTCTTTTATGAGATTTAAAATATTGATTGTCAAGTCGTAAACGTAATATTTAGTTTGTTCGGAAAATCTGTTTTAACGGTGGAAAACGACGTGGAAAAGGGGCTGAAGACCGTTTACGACGTTCCTTTTGAGGTCTCGCCCCACCACCGTTTAACGTATCTGCAATACTGATTCTGAATTCATATGAGTTAAATATAGTCTGAGTAAAATCTCAAGAGAGAAGGAAGTTGCGAAGATGTCAGATAAGAAAAATGACAAGCTTGAGAATATGGAAACGGAAAGTGAAGAAAAGGAAGCCGTTGAACTACAGACGGAGAAAAAGGCTGAGAAGGCTGAGGAAGAAGTTGCAAGGAAGGAGATGGATGAGCTTAGGTCCGATGTTGACAAGATATCTCAAGAGTTGAAAACGACTGTAAATGAACTTAAAAAATCCATTGTTGACATTCGTTCAGCCGTAAGCGAAATTGAAAACCCGTTTAACCTTTTAAGGGTTATCTCAAGCGAGAAGGATGTGAAGAAGCTGAACAGAGAAAGGATGCCTCCAGGAGTTAAATCATTAACTTTAGGGAAGCCCGAGGAAGGAGCTCCCGCAGAAGAAGAACTTAAGGAAAAACCTGAAGAGAAGCCTTCTCCGTTTGAGGAAGAGAAACCGTTTGAACTGCAGCCGCCAGCCGAAACTGAACCTAAAATTGAGCCTGAGCCGCAACGGCGCTTGCCTAAGACTGGATCCGGCTATTTAGATTGGGTTTGGTCCCTTCTCGATTCAGGGCTATCTTCAGATGACATACTTCAGCTTGCGAAGTCCTACGAGTTTATGGGATATCTGCCAGCTAAATCCAACGAGTACATTTATTCCTTGGCCATAGCATGTGAGAGGGCTAGATTGAAAGGCTTCAACAAGGGTCAAATGTTGCTGAGCATGTATAAAGCTGCGACAATCTCAGGGATTAAAATAAGTTCGGGAGATGTGAAGGAGCTTATCTCCATAGCTGAAGGCAGATTGAAAAGGGGCAAGGTGGAGAGGACTAAGTAGTGGGTTTTTCAGTAACATTATCCCACATCATCATGGTTATAGCTTCTGTGACTTTAGCCAGCGTCTTCTCAGCCTACGCTTTCTACACTGGCAACTCCGTTCAAAACGAATTGATGCAAAACGTGAACGACGCTAAAAGAATGAATAATCTGCAATTGGAGATAGTTTACGCTACGGTGGACAATTCAACAGATCCGCCGCACTTTGTGATATACGTGAAAAACGTCGGATGCCTGCTGCTTAACGACTTCACTTACTTGGATGTTTATGTAGGCGAGTATGGCACAGCTCAGCTTTACACTTACAATTCAACTGCTGGAAGCGGACAATTCAACCTTACAGATGCAAGCGGAGACGGAGTCTGGGAGCCCCGTGAAACAGTCACGATAAGAGCCTACCCATCCAGTCAAGTTGAAGGCGTAATGTTTGAAGCTAAGATTGTTCCTTTCAGAGGAATTGGAAGCAGCTATCTGTTTCCAGCTACACCATGAGGTGATTAAATGGGTTTTTCAGTAACCATCGCCTCCTCCGTAATCTTAATAGGGTTACTCGCTGCATTCACTTCCGTTTCAGTAGCCGTGTTCCAAGGTTTAAAGGAACTTTCCTACGCAACTAAAGAATACTTCAACCGTGAAAGGGAAAGACTTGACGTGCAATTACAACTGAAAGTGGAAGCGGTTAACGCCACTTCATGCAACATCACTGTAAAAAACACAGGATGCAAAACCATTTTTTTACGAAGTCAAAACGGGTTCCAATGGAACACCATACTGCTTTCCTACGAGAACAATTCTCATTGGCATTCCTACATGATTGAACAATACGAGGTTTTAGAGGTTAAAGTTTCAAACACAAGCTGTTCGTTTAACTCCAGCAGCCATAATTTCATAAATCCGGGAGAAGAAGCACTAATATCATTTAACATTCCAGCTGGAGCACCGGAAATTCCTATACAAGGTGTTGTTTCTGTTGCTTTTGCTACGCATTACGGTGTAACAGCGAAGGCGGAGGGTGTGAGGCGATCATGAGTACTATCAGTTTAGGAATTGCGGAGTTGGACAGAGACCTCGGCGGAGGGATTCCGTATCCGAGCTTGATATCAATTGAAGGAGAATACGGTTCGGGAAAAACCGTTTTCGTGCAACAGATAGTTCATGCGATGCTTAAGAGCGGATTAAAGGTTTGCGTAGTGTCTAGCGAAGCAACAGTGAAGGCATATCTCTCAATGATGGAATCCATTAAGCTGGATGCTTACAGCTACTATCTTTCAGGGCAACTTAACATTTATCCTTTACACGTTGAAGGGGGCAGATGGAGCGAGTTTCTAAGCTCGTTCTTCTTAAGAGTTACAGCAAACTTTCTTGAATTAAAGAAGAAAAATTATGATATTATCGTTATTGACAGCCTAAGCGTGTTAACGGTGGATACTCCACCATACGAATTTCTAACGTTCATTACCAGAATGAAAAACTTGGTTTCAGACGGCAAAACAGTGGTAATCACTTTTCACCCAGAGTTTCTGTCCGAAGAGAACATAATGAAGCTTAGGGCAAGTTCAGACGTTTACCTCGTTCTTAAAAACACAAGTATTTCAGGGATCGACGTTAAACTGCTTAGGATTGTTAAGCTCTGGGGCGTAAGCGGTGAAAGAAAAAGCTCCATAACTCTTGAAATTAACCCTCAAATCGGCTTAAGGGTGATGCCTCTCAGCGGAGTAAAAGTTTAGGAGAACAAACTATGTCCAAGCTGAAATTCAAAACGGAACTGGCCGCCAAAAAGTTGAAGATGAAATTTCCATTAAAACTCAAAAAGGAAAAGGAAGAAGAGGAAGAAGAAGAGGTTTGGCCTTTCAGAAAAACCGTTTGCGACACCTTAGGCGAAGCTGTAAAAGAGCATCCATACCTGGCTTCATATTTAGAGAAGTTGCCTGACAAACCTAAATACGTGTTGAACCTCGATTTAGAAGAGAGTGGAAGAGAAACCAACATAATGTATCCTTTAGGCTTAGGAATCTACACTCACATCCATGTTGGAGGAGAAATCGGCAGATACTACATTATAGAGCCTGAGAAGCCGGACAGTGAACTACTGGAGACTATTGAAGCTGCAGTTGCTAGGCTTGTGAAAGACAAGGAATACGGCGAACAAAAGGAAAAAATTTTAGCTTCACTTTTCAAACAAGCCGTCAAAAAGAAATGGGTCAAAATTCCGAAAGAAAAAGATGAAAACACTGTATTATACTACTTTTTAAGGGAGAAAATTAGACACGGCTTCCTAGACGGGTTCTTAGCAGATCCGTGGCTGGAAGACGTCAGCATTCCTGGAGAAGGAAAAGTTTTCGTCTACCACAAAATGTTCGGTCACCTTGAAACCAACGTAGAGGTTTCAAAAGATGAGGTCGACCGTTTGTTAAGGAGCATATCTGAAAGGTATGGGAAGGTTTTAAGCTACACACATCCAATAATAGATATACACTTGCCTGACGGCTCCAGATTCAACATAGTGTTCGGAGAAGACATCAGCCTTAAAGGAAGCAACTTCACAATAAGAAAATTCCCTGAAGAACCCATTTCAGTTGCACACTTAATTAAATGGCACACAATTTCACCTGAGTTAGCCGCATACTTATGGATGCTTTTTGACGTAGGAGTCGCAGCGTTCATCTGCGGAGAAACAGCCTCAGGCAAAACCACAAGCTTAAACTCTTTCACATGCTTCATTAACTCAGACTCAAAGATTGTCAGCATTGAGGAAACCCCTGAAATAAACATATTCCACAAAAACTGGGTTAGAGAAGTCACAAGATTGCATACTGGAACGCAAGTGACAATGTTTGACCTTTTGAAGGCTGCTTTAAGGCAGAGACCTGACTATATTATAGTGGGAGAGATAAGAGGTGAAGAGGGAAGAGTGGCTTTCCAAGCCATCGAAACAGGTCACCCAGTTTTGTCAACAATGCACGCTGGAACGTTGGGACAGCTTTTCCAAAGGCTTACATCCCACCCAATCAACGTTCCGAAAACACATATAGACGGGTTAAACCTAGCCATCTTCCAAGCTAGAATGGAACGTGGAAAAAAACTCATAAGAAGAGTTACGTCAATCAACGAAATAATCGGATACGAACCGGGTGAAGCTAGACTAAACTATCTGCCCACATTTATTTACGACCCAGACTTGGATCGACTGCGCTTCATGGGGTCAAGCTACCACCTAGAAACCAAAGTTCTCACGTTTAGAGGCTGGGGAAAGGAAAGACTGATGGAAATCTACGACGAAATGAAAGCTAGAGCGGAAATACTCAGCTTTCTTTCAGAAAACTTTCCAAGATATACGGATGTGTGGAAAACAGTTATAGAGGTTCGAAGCAAGGGCATATGGGAAGTCCACCGCAAAGTAAAAGAGATGAAGATTCCTTGGAAATAACAACATCAAAAAAGCTTATTCTAGTGTCAAGTCCTTCTCTCCTTTTCTCAGTCTACTACATACTGATTGGAAAAATGTTAGAGGCAGTGCTCGTTTTATCCATAGGAATAGCCATAACATACTTACTTAGACGCATGGCGAAAAAACATGTCCCAACAAAAATCGACTACAGTCTCACCACAGCCATGTTTCACATGTACGGTTTATCACATGGAGAAACATCACCCGCCGACTTGGTGAAAACAATAGCTGAGAACAAAGAATACGGATTTTACAGCGACGTCTTCCAGAAAATCAGAAATTTAGCTGAGGACTTCGGATATGGCTTCACAAAGGCTACGGCGCAGATAGCTGAAACAGTGAAGCCTCCACTTAAAGATATTCTTGTTCGTTGCACAACCGTGTTCTCAAGCGTTGAACCGAAAGGATACTTAGAAATGGAAGCTTCAACGTTGATGGAGGAGTACTCAGGCTACTATACGCGAGCGATTGAAACTTTCAAGACGCTTGGGGGAATTTTCACAGCTTTTCAAAGCGTCACGGTATTCATGATAATGACTTTAGCGATCATGGCGGTTTTCATGCTTGATCCAAACGCCATAGTCTTCGGGTATGTGATTGCAGCTATGGCCATCATACTCATGTACGTCCTCTTCAGGGCAACATCACCTAAAGAAAACGTTGTTTACATAGGGAAGTATCCGCCTGAACTTTATCTAGGGTTAAAATGGAGTTTCATAGCTTTAGGTCCATCCTCAGCAGTGCTTGCTTTTCTACTATACTTTACAAAGGGCGTTGCATTCGCCTTCATAGTGCTTGGTTTAGGAGTCATAATGCCGGGAATATTTGGGTACAAGCTGGAGGGATACGTTAATAATATTGATAGAAACTATCCAACTTTCTTGAAAGCTCTTGGAGAAAACTTAGCCTCCACATCAGACTTGAAAGCAGCCTTCTCCTACATCCTGTACATGGAGCTTGGACCCTTACATAAGCTTGTTAGAGAGGCTTTGGCGAGGTTGAAACTTGGAATGAGTCACAAGCAAACTTTAGAAACGCTTTCTTCGGAAGCTGCATCCTATCAAGCTCACATAAGCAACAGAATTCTTCTCGACTCCTTAAGCAGAGGTGCAAACCCGCTTGAAATAGGCAATGCCCTCGGAAACCGTGTTGTGAAGTTCCTTGAATTTAGGAAGAGAAGGGAAGTAGTGGCTAAGAGTTTTCAAATGATCATGATGGTTATGCAGCCCATGACAGTTGTCTTACTTGTTATTTTAAGAGTACTCGCAGACTTCCTATCCACATCCCTAGTGGGACTTCCCTATTTTGGTTTCAACGAAATCCCCATAGTCGTGATTGAAGCGGGAAACATAGCGTTAATCTTTACAATGGCTGTGATAAACGCCCTAACACTTAAAGAGGTTTCAACAGGGTACTGGGGAACATTCTTCCTTAATCTAGGCATTCTTCTAATAGTAAGCGGCATAACGTGGATGGCCGCCCAAATATTCATACAGAGTGTTTTGGGCTCTTTGCCAAGTATAGAACTACCCGTATAACTTTTATGCACTTGACGTCTAAAAGCTTCAAACAACAGAAAAAGGGTCAAACTATTTCTTGGATCTGCCGACAGTAGCCAATTACTTCATCAACACTTGATTGATAAAGATTGTCAATTGGATCCTTAGCTATATATTTAGGGTATGTATTCTGAATGTATATTTCAGAAACGTTTATTAAGTCTTAATATATAATACATATTTGGTCTAAGTAGTGGTGTAGGTGGTAGAAAATGAACAAGAAAAAACCAAATGTACAATGTCGAAAATGTGGATACCAATGGCACACAACATCAAGGCTAAAAATGGTAACATGTCCATCATGCAACCAGAAAACCTCAAACACCACACTACGACGCCTAGTAAAACAACTCGTACAACAGAAGCGGGGAATCATAGGCTTAGAAGCAGCAATAGTGCTAATAGCCTTCGTCATCATCGCGGCAGCCTTCAGCTTCATGGTGATAAACCAGGGCTTGTTTGCAACAGAACGCGGAAAAACAGTAATCCAAGAAGGCCTGAAACAAGCAAGCACACCATTAACAGTGGACGGAACACTGTTTATGAGAACAACCCCAGAAGGCAAAACGGTAAACGTTATCATAATTCCAGTAAAAGCCTTCGGAGTCAAATACGTGGCAATGGGAACAGACCAAACGGTTATGACGATGAAGATAGGTCAAAAAGCATGGGCAAACGCGTATCTAGGCGTATTATACATCGGCTACAACGCAACCGGCGGCAATTACAACGCTACTGGCTCCACGTACGACCCGACAGGGTATGAATTCGACGATTTCGTAGGTTTTCAACTGGCTAAGCAAACTATGACTGGGGAGTCGTGCAACATTTACGTTAATGAGACCTACAGCGTCGGGTACAATAATACGTTGACTACGGGGATTGTCCTTGCCATTGCAAACACTAACGATGACGAAGCTTTAGACACGGGTGAAAAAGGCTTCCTAGTAGTAACGCTTGCAGATGAAGATGCTGCTTTCGCCAGAGCTGAAATAAACATTGAGATAAGGCTTGAGAAAAGCGCCACGCTTTCAATTGAATTCACCATACCAGAGTCAATGCCACCTGACACATACGTGCCTGTATAGGGGTGGAAAATGATGAGGAAACTCTTAAAGAATAAGAAAGGTATCGTGGGAATAGAAGCTGCAATAGTACTGATAGCTTTCATAATAGTTGCCGCTGCCCTAAGCTACGTGGTCATCAACATGGGCTTCTACACTACACAAAAAACAAAAGAAGCTATGGCTTCAGGAGTTGAAGAATCATTAAGCGCACTACAACTAGACGGAGTGGTAACAGGGAAAACAAACAACCAAAGCCATATTGAATGGATAGTGTTCCCAGTAAAGCTTTCAGCTGGAAGAGCCTCAATGGACCTAAAGAACGGAACAATGGTCGTTTCGGTATACCTGCCAAACGCAACATTGCTAAATCTTTATCAAGGTCAATACAACGAAACTGCATATGGAGAAGAAGACCCTGTTGACTTAGAAACAATACTTTCCAACATGACAGAGGTCATATTCATAGGTAGTGCAAAGCAAGATTATGCCATGTCCGTAATCTACAATGACGATACAGACTCTGTTCTTGAGTCTACAGAGAAAGCCTTCCTCATAATACATTTAGACGGGAAACACACAATGGCGGACTATGACATCCTGAAGATTGAGGTTAAGGGGGCTAAGGGGGCAGCCCTAACAGTTGTTAGGATGGCTCCAGGCGGCATGCTTCCAAAGTCGTACATCGACTTAGGCTAAAATTTCCCTTTTTTCTCTTTTTCCATTAATCACTAAAAGAAGCTAAACAATTTTTGAAATTTTGAATCTGAAAGCTTTTCCAACGGATTATTAGGTTTTTAGGTTTTCTTTCAAGTTTAGTATATTATATTGTGACTTATTTTAACTCAATGTATCCAATGGTTTCCAATAATTTTTTCTATTCACTTTAGTATTTTGCATTTTTTCGATTTC
>Ga0224501_10000245_pt1 | contig 49062 bp, 42 predicted proteins | sample SF_Oct11_sed_USG_4_FD_169105 | JGI IMG/M metagenome (GOLD analysis project Ga0224501, IMG submission 169105) | Sediment microbial communities from San Francisco Bay, California, United States - SF_Oct11_sed_USGS_8_1 | ecosystem: Environmental > Aquatic > Marine > Sediment | place: USA... | reverse complement strand
ACTTATGATGTGGCCCTAACGAGTAAGCCTTCAGATACTGTAGTGGTGACACTGACCAGCGCAGATACAACAAATGGAGTCACCTTAGATAAAGCAAGTTTAACTTTTACTTCGAGCAATTGGAACATTGGCCAGACAGTGACGGTAACAGCGGTAGATGACGCTGTAATTGATGCGATTGGCACAGTTGCGATAGGCCATGATATAGATACAGTATTAACTTTAGATGCAAATTATGACGCACTAGTGGGTAGTTTAGCTGGTGTAACAGCGAATGTAACGGATAATGATTCTGCGGGAGTTTCTATTGTAGAGTCTGGCGGCAGTACGGATGTGTTAGAAGCGGGGGCTACCAGTGATACTTATGATGTGGCCCTAACGAGTAAGCCTTCAGATACTGTAGTGGTGACACTGACCAGCGCAGATACAACAAATGGAGTCACCTTAGATAAAGCAAGTTTAACTTTTACTTCGAGCAATTGGAACGTCGGCCAGACAGTAACGGTAACAGCGGTAGATGACGCTGTAATTGATGCGATTGGCACAGTTGCGATAGGCCATGATATAGATACAGTATTAACTTTAGATGGTGACTATGATGCTATAGTTGGCACATTAGCGTCTGTAACAGCGAATGTAACGGATAATGACGCAGCAGCTGTGACTATAACGGAGCTTGGGGGCACAACGGATGTAACGGAGGCCGGGGCAACAGACACCTATACGGCGGTTTTAACTGCTAAGCCATTAAGTGATGTAACATTAAGTATAGCATTTGATACGGCGCAGGTTACGATAAATGGTTCATCGACCTCACCGCAGACATTAACCTTTACAAGCGCGAATTGGAGCGCGGCGCAGACGGTGACGGTAGCGGCAGTAGATGAACCATTAATAGAGACAGATACTCATTCGAGTACACTAACGCATACGTCCACATCAAGCGATGGTAACTTTGCGGGTTTAACCATTAATACAGTAATAGCGAACATCACGGATAACGATAGTGCCTCAGTTGAATTTACGTCAGCGAATCAGGCTTCTGTTAATGAAACTGGTACATTAACAATAACCGCGCAATTAAGCGGAGTAAGTACATTAGACGTAACTATTCCTTTTACAATTGATGCGGGTTCAACAGCAATAAATCCTGACGATTATACAATTACACTATCACCGATAACGATTCCCGCGGGTTCAACAACAGCCGATATTACTGTAACAATAACAGGCGATGCGATAAATGAAGGTAATGAAACAGTTATAGTGAATATGGGTACACCGCTAAACGCATCAGCGAGCGGTATAACCATCCATACCGCGACAATAACAGATGATGACGCGATACCGTCAGTAGAGTTTGTGACAGGTTCTCAATCATCAATTGATGAAACGGGTACGATGACAATAACGGCCCAGTTAGGCGCGGTAAGCGGTTTAGACGTAACTATTCCTTTTGCAATTGATGCGGGTTCAACAGCAATAAATCCTGACGATTATACAATTACACTATCACCGATAACGATTCCCGCGGGTTCAACAACAGCCGATATTACTGTAACAATAACAGGCGATGCGATAAACGAAGGTAATGAAACAGTTATAGTAAACATGGGTGTTCCGGTTAATGCGTCAACAGCCGCTGTGACCAGCCATACGGCCACCATAACAGATGATGACGCACCGCCTATAGTAGAGTTTACGACAGCGGCTCAATCATCTTTGGATGAGACAGGAACGATGATATTAACGGCCCAGTTAAGCGCGGTAAGCGGTTTAGATGTAACTATTCCTTTTGCAATTGATGTGAGTTCAACAGCAATAAATTCTGATGATTATACAATAACAGCGTCACCGGTAGTAATACCTGCGGGTTCAACAACCGTTGATATTACTATAATAATAGCGGGTGATACATTAAATGAAAGCAATGAAATTGTAATTGTGAATATGGGTACACCGGTTAATGCGTCAACAGGCGCAGTGACCAGCCATACGGCCACAATAACAGATGATGACGCGCAGCCTACAGTAGAGTTTACATTAGCGGCTCAATCATCAATTGATGAGACGGGAACGTTGGCAATAACGGCCCAGTTAAGCGCTGCAAGCGCGTTTGATGTTACTATTCCTTTTACAATAGATGCCAGTTCAACAGCTATTAATCCGGCTGACTACACAATAACAACATCGCCAATAGTAATACCTGCGGGTTCAATAAATGCTGATATAACTATAACAATAGCTGGCGATACGTTAAATGAAGGTGATGAAACTGTAATTATTAATATGGGTACTCCGGTTAATGCATCAGCAGGTGCCGTAACCAGCCATACGGCAACCATAACAGATGATGATGCCCAGCCTACAGTAGATTTTACATTAGCTGCTCAATCATCTTTTGATGAAACGGGAACGATGACAATAACGGCCCAGTTAAGTGCTGCAAGCGCATTAGATGTAACAATTCCTTTTGCAATAGATGCCAGTTCAACAGCTATTAATCCTGATGATTATACAATAACAGCGTCACCAATAGTAATACCTGCGGGTTCATTAACAGCTGACATTACTATAACAATAGTGAACGATTTTATTGACGAAGCAAATGAAACCGTTATTGTAAATATGGGTACACCGGCTAATGCAATATCTGGGGCAGTAGCAACTCATACGGTAACAATAACAGATGATGATGTGCCGGTAAATGTGATTTTTAATCCGCTCAATGTAAACGTGACAGAAGCAGGCGCGTCGGCTGTTTATAATGTAAGTTTAGACACTCAGCCTGTTGGTAATGTGGTTATAAATATAGCATCATCTGATACAACAAATGGCGTTATTGTCGATAAATCTTCCATTACGTTTACAAGCGCGAATTGGACCGCGCAAACAATCACTATAACCGCTGTAGATGATATAATAGTAGAGGGTTCTCACAGCGCTGTAATTAATCATATTATAGATACAACAAATACTGTTGATATGGCTTATAAAGCGTTAGCGGGAACACTAAACAGTGTAACAGTGAATATTACCGATAATGATGATACTATTGAAAAATTTGTCGTTATAACTGCGCCATTAAGTGAAATAGAAATTGGCGCGACTTTTAACGTAACAGTGCAGGCTCAAAATATAAACGGTGAACCTATTGTAATTAATGAGGCCGTAACAATTGAAATGTTTGATACTAACGACATAAAAGCATCGGGAGTATTAACTGGTGATGTTAATGTAACTTTTCAAAATACTTCAGAAGTCGTGTTAAATTTACAGTGGGATACAATAGGTGAATATTACGTGAAAGTGACAGGAGATGCGTCGAGCAAGACAACTATCCAAGCCGATAGTATAGTTATAACATTTTTCGAGCCCGGTCCCTATGATCATGTTGTTATACCGCCAAATACCGCGAAAGTTTCAGATAACTATCTTGATTTTAGAAAAAACAGTCAAAGTGTAATAGGCTTTAATATTACGCAAAATTCTTCCGTAAATATAGAGATATACGATATGAAAGGCAGAAGAATAAAGAAATTAAAATCAGGAAACTTTTCAAAAGGAAATAACTTTGTAGAGTGGAACGTTAAAAATGAAAGGATAAGATCGGGTCTTTACTATATTTATATTAAAGCAGATATATGGAAAAAACCGCAAATTAAGAAAATAATTATTGTAAGATAAAATTAAATTATAATTTATATGAGAATAAAAAAAGCAAATATATATAAATTATCAGCAAAAATATTTTTTGCGGCAATTGTTTTTATTTTCGTCGCTAAAAATTTATTGAGTGATCCATTGTTTTTAACAATACCTGTTGAAGCAAGGGGGATGGTTTTATCTGACGCTAAAGTTTCAAGACCAGAAGGAGCCTCTGCGATGGTATACAATCCCGCTGGTTTGGGACTTACCAATATTTATGAAGCAGAGTTAACTCATTTTATGCTGGGTCAAGATATATCTGCTAACAGCTTTTTAATGAATTATCCGTATTCAGATTTTTTTAGTCTTGGAATTTCTGCGACCGCCTTATATTTAAATGAACCGTTTAAGAAAATAGAATCTTTTGAAGAAAACAGTATCAATTTATCGGTTGTAGACACACAGGTTGGTATATCAATGGGATATCGTTTTTTAGAAGATTTTTCAGCTGGTTTAACCACAAGATATTTTAGAATGCAGCTTGGTTCAAATGTCGGTCAGGGTATAGGCGCAGATGTCGGATTTATATATAAATTTAATTTATTTGGGCCGCAGGAAGCTTATAAAAGATTTTCAGCGGGCATTGTTTTTAAAAATATAGGGCCGGATATTTCTTTTTATGAAGGCGGCGATTTAGAGCCTCAGCCTTTTGAAACACAGGCAGGTATCAGTTATGAGCATCTTCACTGGTTTACGGCTTATCTTGATTACGCATACTCTTTGTATGAATCAAGTCGATTTCATTTTGGTATAGAGCTTTTACCTAAATATTATATTTCGCCTAAATTAGGTTTTATTAAAGATTTTTCAGGCTTTAATTTTACCGTAGGTGGTTCTTTATATTATGGATCAGCATGGAAGATAAACGCAATAGGCGGAGCATCAATAGGCAACGCGCAGCAGATTAGAAGCGCGAATTCTTTTTTTTCATTACTTTTTCAGCAAAAAATGTATGGTGCTATGCCGCGAAAATCGTCAACTGAAATTCAAGACGATATGGAACTTGAAGATATAGATAATGTTTATTCAAAATATAATCTTGTGCCCTTTAAGAGCGGTTTTAGGGCAGAAAAAATCCAGGGAATTTTACTTGAAGAATCGACAGCAGGCGGTTATCTTAAAAAAATCAGACGCCTTCGAAGGGTCGCAATTCAGCCGTATGATGAAGAATATTTGAAAAAAATGAGAGGTTCCCGAGTTGAAAAAATGATGTTAGAGAATAGAAAAATTTCTATTTGGCTCGATTTAAGGGAATTCGCGGTTGAAAAGCCGGTAGATTGGTGGGATATGTTTTCTTCTATAGTTGAATCAGAAACAAATACAGAAGTAATAACCGGCTGGGATGTTGAACGCTTAAATGAAAATATTAATGCCCCTTTAAGAGTAGAACTTCGTTTAGAAGTAAGAATGGAAGAAGTAACGAAAGATAGAAAAGAAATTAGAACAGTACTGCATGAATTGTATAATAACACAGTAATAGCCGCTAAAAATTTTGTAATCGATAAAAATGAAAATAAATATTTAATATGGCAGGATATTGCCTCTTTTTACGCGGAATATCTGAAAAATATTAAAGGATTTTATGAGTATAGAATAGATAATAAGCAGGTTAATAAATCATGAGAAGATATAAAAAAAAGAAATTATCGCGATTATTAAAATGTTTAATAACGATTTATTTTTTAGCGGCGGCTGGCTTGTTGCAGGCATATCTTGAAACTATTAAAGATATTAATAAATTAGAGGGCAGTATTGTAGATTTTGATATGGCAGAGGGAAGAAAAAAAATAGGGGGTCTTGAAGATTTCTCAAGTGAGTTAATATTCAGTAATACATATAGAGATATAAAATCAAATTTTCAGGATTTTGATGTAGAAGAGCAGGAAAAAGACGGCGATGTTACTCTCATTCGGTTTAAAAAAGGATTTGAAATAAGACATGAATTTTTAGATTTTGATCAAAACGGAAAATACGAAACATGGAAAAAGTTTAAAGACGGATTAGTAGAATCTGAATATCGTATGGACGAAAAAGAAAAAATAATTCTTGAAGAAACTCTCTTCGATAAAGAAGGCAGTATTAAAGAAGTTAGAATTGATGAAAATAAAAAAGGATATTTTTCAGAATTAAATTTTTATGATCAGGGCAAAATAACAAAAACAGTAAAAGACTTAAACGGCGATTCTTTATTTGAAGAAGAATACCTGTACTATATAGGTACTGAACAAAAAGAAAGAATAGCGAAAATGCAGATAACATCACAAAAATTAACAGGAAAGAATAAAGTATTCTTTGCAGGATTTTACCATGTAAAAGAAAAAACAACTTTAGATGAGAAATTAACAGACGCCACTTTTAATACTATGACAGAATATTTTTCTAATACAAAAAAAGATATTGAAACATATAAGAACAAATTAAAAGAAGGAAAATCTATCGATATAGAAAATGATTTTCCTAATCGGTTTGATTTTTTTAATGCTATAGCTAATGTTCATAAAATAAATCTGGCAGAAGAAAGTAAGAAAAATTATATATTATTAGGTAATATATATGAAAGATCGGGAAAAGTTTCTATATATTTTCGTCTTATTGGCCCCGAGCCGGTAAAAATTCAAAAAGCGGGCTCTATCCATTTCGCGGGAAGAGACTTCTCAAGTGAAGAGGCAGCTTCTCAAATAAGAGAAAAGTTAGTTCCGTTTATTTCTATTCAAACAGAAAATAATCAACCGGCTTCGTTAAAAACTAACGAAATTCAATAAAATCTGGGTTTTTCTTTATCTAAAAGGCGTTCAACGGTTCCATCTTTAGCTATTTCAGCCGGATCAGCATGTATTATCATTTCAAGCATGGGAAAGCGTTTTTTTAAGGTTATCATGAAGTTTTCAACTAGATGATGGCTTTCTTCAAGACTTATATCTTTGGGCATTTCAAGATGAAATTCAAGAAAATCAACCCCGCCTGAAGTTCGTGATCTTAAATCATGGTAGCCCACAATTTTTGGTTTATAGGTTTCTATTAATTCAATTAATATTTTTCTATATTTTTGCGAAATATCACGGTCCATTAAAATAAAAAAACTAGATTTAAATATATCTGAACTGCTTTTCATTACGTAGAACGCTAAAAACAATCCAGCCGCTGAATCAATCCAGTAAATAGTGAACCATTTTTGAACCATAAGAGATATAATAACAAGAAGGTTTGTTAATACATCTGTAAGATAATGAAGTCTATCGGCCGATAAAACAATGGACTGTGTTTTTTTTAGTGTTTTAGTCTGGTAATACACTAGAAGTATAGTCATGATTAAAGATAAAATCATAACAAAAAGACCTTCTTCAATATTATTTACCGGGTTTTCATATTTAATTTTTAAGATACTGTAGTAAACTAAATATAAGCCAGATAAAAAAATAATAATACTTTGAATGAATCCGGCTAGAGCCTCGGCCTTGCCATAGCCAAAACGGTGTTTTAAATCTGCCGGTTTTTGCGCGGTAAGAATGGCAAATAAGTTTATAAGAGATGATATAAAATCAAGCCCTGAATCTAAAGCTGAACCTAAAATAGAGGCAGAGCCGGCTGCGATGGCGATAAATAATTTGGTTGTAAATAAAAATATAGCCGTAATAATTGAAGCAATGCCGGCTTTTTTATTGAGTTTGTTGATTTCCTCGTTTTTCATTATTTTAAATTTTTGAAAAAGGCAAATTGACAGTATAACTAAAAATAAAAAGGGGTTTATTATGTCAAAAGTAAAAACATCTAAATATGAAAATAAACAAAATCAAATACGTTCAATGAAAACGCCAGAAATAGAGGTATTTAAGAATATTTATGATGATAGAGAATATAAAATAAAACTTGAAATTTTAGAATTCACGGCGATATGTCCTAAAACGGGGCTGCCTGATTTTGGGATTGTTTATATTGAATATATACCTAATAAAGTGTGCCTCGAATTAAAGTCACTTAAAGAATATTTTTTATTTTACAGAAATATTGGTATTTTTCATGAAAATTTGGTAAATAAAGCTTTAGAAGATATGGTAAAAGCCTCTAAGCCAAATTTTATGAAAGTATCAGCGGTTTATAATTTAAGAGGCGGAATAAAAACGACAGTTGAAAGTGAATTTCATGCAAAATAAAAAATATTTACAGAAAAATTATTTAATCTGGTTTTTTTATTTTTTAATTTGTTTTTTATTAATGGCATCTGTGTTGTTTATAGTAAAACATATAAAATTAATGTCTTTAGCTATGAACGAGCTTTTCCCTAGGCATTTATTTTTATATTTACTTATACAGGTATTTATTTTTTTAGGAACTGCTTTTATATTAAAAAAAAAATACAAATTAAAAGTATTTAGAATAAGCAAAAAAGTAAAGCCAAAAGAAGTTTTATACGCATTTTTAGGCTTAATGGCCGTTAATGCTTTTTCATATTTTTTTGTAGAACTTTTAGGAATTAAAGTTTCTCAATTTGAAAATTTAAATTTAGAAAATTTAAGAAAAGAGCCTTATTATTTTTTGCTAATGATCGCAGTTGTAGCTCCTTTTTATGAAGAATATGTTTTTAGAGGCATGATGCTTCGTTCGCTTTGGCCCAAAAGAGAAAACGGTTGTAAGTTGAAAGTTTTAGCAGTGTTATCAAGCAGTATTATGTTTACTGTTTTTCACGAAGTAGGCGCTTATATTCCTGTTTTTTTTCTGGCTTTATACTTATCTTTTTTATCATTAAAAACCGTAAGTATTTCACTGCCTATTATAGTTCACAGTCTGCAAAATTTTATAGCTGGTATCGCTCTTCTTTATGATAAAGAGCTCTTAAATACGGGATTATTTTATTTCAATATAGTTTCCTTCTTTTATGTCGTTTAGTTTATAGCTGCCGAGCTCAACACGGCAAAGACTAATTATTGATACATTAAGCTTTTTAATTACCCTGCGAATTTCTCTGTTTCTGCCGGTATGTAGTATTATTTCATAATGAGCAGGTTTATCAAGTTTTTTCATTTTGTCAAAACGAAGTTTTTCATTTTTATCCCACATTCCTGTTAAAGTTTTTTGTATTTCGGTTTCTGAAATTGGTCTGTTTAACCGAACATGATAAACTTTTTTAACCTTTTTTGACGGATGGGTTAATTCATATATTAAATCGCCATTGTTAGATAAAATAACTAATCCGCGTGAATTAAAATCAAGCCTTCCCGCGAAAAACAGAGATTTGTATTCTTCAGGCAGTAATTCATAAATAGTAGGCTGGTTTTTAAACCTTCGATGAGAACATACATACCCCTCGGGTTTATTTAATAAAATAATATGCTGCTTTTGCGGCCATTGGTATTTTTTACCGTCTATAATTAGTATATCGTTAACGGATACTTTTTCTGCGGGTGAAGTAATAATATTCTCATTTAATATAACTTTATGATTTAATAAAAACTTATCAGCAGTTCGCCTTGAACAAAGACCCAGCCGTGATAAAAAACGGCCTATTCTAATTTTGTCTTCTGGATTCTTTGTGTCTGTATTTTTAGGTTTCATTGAATTAAATTAATTTTTTATACACAACTCTTCGATTGCGCCAAATTATTCTATATAAAATATATTAGTGCTTTAGATATATTAGTAAATTATACACTCATTTGAATTTGATAAAATTTAAGTTAGCTAATAATAATAATAATAATAAAAGTTAAAATATTGATAATCCATTAATCCCTTTATGAATGAATATAATACCGACTATTAAGGGTGTTACCGTGTAACCTATAAAGTGGATTACAATGCCTAGTTTTTCACCCCAAAACTTTTTCATTGGTTCAAGTTTTTTGAATTTTTCGGGATTATTTTTACGTATAAATACTGTATATATACTATAACCAATAGCAATGACTCCGGCAGAAATAGAAAAATAATTCATATATCCTCCAACTAAATTTAAAACTTGCCATTTTATTTAAATTATAAAAATATTTATTTTTTACGGCATTATTCACTTTCAACATTGCAACTAACTTGTAAGCAGTAAATCTTTTTTAAACAATTTATTTTATGAGTACCAAAGGTCATCAAAGATATCTGTAATTATATTTATTTTAACTCAAAAATTACTAATACATCTGTAGAAATAATTCTTTCACCTTTTGAAATAATTTGATTTTCAGATACGCTTTCATATTCTTCTTTTTTCTCTAAAAGGTTATGAGTTTTTTTTGAATTTATAAATTCATTATCTAATTCTATGATTTTTTTCGCGTCTCCCGGGGTTTTTTCTAATGAAGAAGTTAATTTGCGGGCTTTTTCAAGCGCATTATCAACAGCATTAGACATTGATTCTAATTTTAATTTATTATAATTATTTGAACCGAATGTTATACTATCAATATTATTTACACCCAACGATAATATTTTGGATAATATATTCTTATAATTTTCTATGTTTTCAATTTTAACCAAAATAGAATTTATAGAACGATATCCAAAAAATTTTTGTGTATCTTTAACATATCTATATTCTGGTGACAGATTATAATTTATAGAGTAAATATTATTTTCTTTTATACCAATATCTTTTAAAGCTTTTATTATTTTTGCAGATTTATTAATATTTTCTTTTTGTGAAGATTCAGGATCTTTGTCAATATTAGATATTGAAAAAGTTAAATTTACATAATCTGGGATAACTTTTATTTCGCCGTGGCCATACACCTCTATAGTATTAGTTTCTTTTTTATATACACAAAAAGAAACTAATATCAGGAATAAGATAAAATATATTTTTCGCATATAAACCACCTAAAATTTATTTTCCATTTGTAATACAGTTTATCAAATAAACAGTATTACATTTTATTTATAGAAAGTAAAATCATTTTTTTACAAAACGATGTTGACCGAAAGGGACATCTCGCTTATAAATTAAAATTTCTTTGGGATTAATATAGTTTTACAAATATTTTTTTTGCAAGTGTCTTTCCCGATCAACCTGAAAAATTTAATTATTTATAAAAAAATCTATCCATCCTGTCTAAAAAATAATAAATTATTTTAGTGGAAAAAGAAGATATACTTAAAGCTGTAAGTTCAGTAATTGATCCCGAAGTAGGGGTAAATATTGTTGATTTGGGATTAATTTATGAAGTTAATATAAAAAATAGCAACTCGGTTGATATAAAAATGACTATGACCTCAAGAGGCTGCCCCATGCATCAGTATCTTATTGATGAAGTTAAAAAAAATATTAAAAAACAATTTTCTGATATAGAAAAAATAGATGTAGAACTTGTATGGGATCCGCCGTGGACAAATGAAAAAATGAGTTTAGCGGCTAAAAAACAATTAGGATGGAAAAATGAAAAATAAAATACTTTTATTTCTGCCGTTTATTTTAATACTGCTATTAAGCGCTTTATATACGGCTCTTTTAAGACTTGGTTTTAATTTACCTGAGTTCCCCGCTGGGGCCATACAGCATGGTCCTTTGATGGTTGTGGCATTTTTAGGCGCTTTAATTTCTTTAGAGCGAGCGGTCGCTTTACAATTAAGGTGGGCATATTTTGCGCCTATTTTTATAGCCGCGGGAAGTTTAATGTCATTAGTATTTAATTTAGGTTTTGTAGGACTTGTTTTTATTGTTGCAGGCAGTATAATAAATTTCGCGGGGATGATTTATTTGACAATGAAGCAAAATCTACTTTTTAATTGGATAATGATGTTAGGTTCATTTTGCTTTGCTGTTGGTAATATATTATTTGCTTCAGGAATGGCTGTGCCACAAATTATTTTCTTATGGCTGGGTTATTTAATTTTGACTATTTTGGGTGAGAGGCTTGAGCTTACACGTATGAGGCCAATTTCAAAAAAACAAATAAATTTAGGTAAGTTTTTAATATACGGATTTTTTAGCTCTCTTTTTATTTCTTTGGCCTCTGTACATAATGCCGCGCTTATTTTTGCATTTTTTTATATAGCGCTGGCGATTTGGTTTTATTTTAATGATATAATAAGAGCCACTATAAAGGCCGCTGGTCAGCCGCGGTTTACCGCTATTGGTTTATTGTTTGGGTATTTATGGTCCATAATAGCTGGTGTTATTTTGATTGTATACGGCTTTCAAAATACAGGTTATGTTTATGATGCCTTTATTCATTCTATAATGCTGGGCTTTGTTTTCAGTATGATTTTTGTTCACGCACCTATTGTTTTTGCGGGAGTTTTCAGGCAGCCGGTAAAATATTCAAACCGTTTTTATATCCATTTAATATTGCTTCAAATAACTCTCGCGGGTAGGGTATATTCTGATCTGGTTATTGATAATTTATTTAGACAATGGTTTGGTTTTGCAAATGTATTAACAATTCTTTTGCTATTTGCAAATACGGCTTTTAGTGTTTACCAGGGTAAAAAAGAATCTTAATAAAAAGAGTTCATAGAGAACATGATTCTTTTGTCACGAACTTAGCATATATCAATATGTCAATATATATTAATTTTTTAATTTAAGAAGTATAAATATAAAGTTATGTATTATTTTTGAATACAATCTAAATCTTTCTTGCCGTCAGGTATTTCGCGTAATAATTGTAAATAAATACAGTTTGTTATAATATGCGGTATAACATAAAAAAAAAATATAATTATTATATTCTCGTATTTATTATATTCTTTTTAAACTCATGTGATTCAATGGAGTTTTTAGGTTCTTGTTATCAAACAGTTAACTATAAGCCCGATGGTCAGGTTAATAATTCAGTTTATTTTAAGTGCACTGAATTTGAAGGTCCCGAAGAAGCTTTAGCTTCTGCAAAAGAAAGCTGTTTGCCAAATGCGGTACTCGATATGCCAAACGGTATACCTAACGGTGCAGAAATGGTTAATGAATTTAAAACTAAAACATGTCCCGAAGAAAACAAAATAGGCAGATGTGAAGTATATGATCCTTATACCACGGGACCTATGTATCCTATATATGATGATGATAAAATTAAAACAATTTATTATTATTATCCAACCGGTCTTTTTTATGATCTTGATGCAGAAACTATAAATTTAGGTAAAAAAGAATGCGAAAATGCCGGTGGAGATTGGCTTTAGGCTAAAATGTTAAACTTCAAAACAATTGACGCCCTCTCTCAGACATAAACAATGACTTTGTCAGAATATTGTCAAGGGGGACATTCATTTTTATGAATTTTCTGGCCGGATTATTAAGATGTTTTGGTATATAAATACAACCAAAATAACTGAAAGACCGGTTATAATAAATTTTTAGAGGTAAACTATGGATGCCGGATCAATACTCACAGCTGCCAGCGCAATGGCTGGTTTAGGTATAATATTATCGTTAATTTTAGCTCTCGCTAATAAAAAGCTATATGTTTTTGAAGATCCAAGAATTGATGAAGTAGATGAATTGTTGCCTCAGGCAAATTGCGGCGCCTGCGGTTATCCTGGCTGCAGGGCTTTTTCAGAAGCGCTTGTAGAGGGCAAAACGGCTCCCGCGAAATGTACGGTTGGTTCTCCTGAAAGCATTGATCAAATAGCGACCCTGCTTGGCGTAGATGCAGGTGGCGCTGACAAAAGAATTGCTTATCTTGCCTGCGCGGGTGGTTCAAATGTGGCAAGACAAAGAGCCTCGTATGACGGGGTTAAAACCTGTCAGGCGGCAAATTTAGTGGCGGGTGGCGGCAAAGGATGTACATGGGGATGTCTTGGTCTTGCTGACTGCGAAAGAGTATGTGATTTTGATGCTATTCATATGGACGAAAACTCCCTTCCCGTTGTAGACGCCGAAAAATGTACGGCCTGCGGTGATTGTGTAGAAATATGTCCCAAAGCGTTGTTCTCAATTCAACCTATGAGCTATAAGCTATGGGTTGCCTGTAAAAATTTAATGGCAAATGAGGCCGCTGAAGATGAATGCGAAGTAGCCTGTACGGGCTGCGGCAGATGCGCTATTGATGCTCCCGAAGGCGTAATAAATATGATTGATAATCTTGCTGTTATAAATTATAACATGAATGAAAAAACAAATATAAATATAATTCAAAGATGCCCTACTGGCGCTATTGTGTGGCGTGATAAAAAAGGTGACGTAAAGGGTCAGAACGCTAAAAAAATAATTCGAAAATCGGCCATACCGTTAGGCTAAAATAAAATTAAAAAACCAAGGAGAACTTGTATGAAAATCTTTAAAAAAAGTGAGAATAAAAATTTTAAATATCCCGGCACAAGAGCAGCACTTGATGGCAATACTGCCGTTATTATGTGTGAAAGAGAGTCTTCAGATGCGGCTGGCGCTTATCCCATTACACCGTCAACTCAAATGGGAGAATATTGGGCCATTGAAACTGCAAACGGTCATTTAAATACTTCTAATAAACCCTTAATATTTATAGAGCCTGAAGGTGAACACGCGGCCGCGGCTGTAACAGCCGGTCTTTCTATGACAGGTCTTCGCGCTACAAACTTTTCATCAGGCCAGGGTATCGCCTATATGCATGAATCTTTATACGCTGCGGCGGGTAAAAGACTTACTTATGTATTAAATATTGGCTGCCGCGCTATTACTAAAGCTTCGTTAAATGTTCACGCGGGGCACGACGATTATCATTCTATTGACGATTCTGGGTTTTTTCAACTTTTCGCGAAAAATCCTCAGCAGGCAGCAGATTTAAATATTATTGCCCATAAAATTGCCGAGCTTTCTTTAACGCCCGGGGCAATGGGTATGGATGGATTTTTAACTACTCATCAAATTGAATATATGAAAGTTCCTGAAAGAGAGTTAATTGCCGAATATCTGGGCAGGCCTGACGATATTATTGATACACCCACACCTGCTCAAAGACTTTTATACGGACCAAAAAGAAGAAGAATTCCGGAGCTTTGGGATGTAGACAATCCGGTGTTATCAGGATCTGTTCAAAATCAAGATTCATATATGCAAAGTGTTGCGGCTCAACGCCCTTTCTTTTTTGATCATATAGAAGAAATTGCCGAAAAAGCTATGCAGGAATTTTATGAACTAACAGGTAGAGCATACAGTCTTGTAGAAACTTATCTTGCCGATGACGCTGATTATATTTTCATGGGACAGGGTAGCGTTATACCTACGGCCGAAGCTGTTGCCGATTATCTTAGAAAAACCAGAAAAATAAGAATTGGTGTTGTTAATGTAACTATGTTTAGGCCTTTTCCCGGTAAGGCGTTAAGTAATATACTAAAAGGTAAGAAAGGTGTTACTATTCTAGAGCGTTTAGATCAGCCATTAGCTGAAGATTTGCCTTTAATTAGAGAAACCAGAGCCGCATTAAATAAAGCCTTTGAAAACGGCAGAGCAGGCGCCGGCAATGAGCCTTATAAAGGTTACGCGGCGTATCAAAGTATTAATGATTTACCGCCTTTATATTCAGCTTCATTTGGCATGGGAAGCCGTGATCTTCAGCCTGAAGGGTTAATAGGAGCGCTTGAAAATATGCTTCCTGAAGGTGAAAAAAGAAAAATGTTTTATCTAGGTATAGATTTTATTAGAGACAAAGCGTATTCGCCAAAACAGCAAATTCAGCAAGAAGCAGTTGAAAAGGCGTACCCTCATGTTAAAAAACTAGCCATTAGGGGCAGTGAAAATCCAAATTTAATGCCAGAGGGAGCTATAACCGTAAGAATGCATTCAATAGGCGGATGGGGCGCGATGACTACCGGTAAAAATTTAGCCATGACGTTATTTGATATGCTTGGTTATTACGTAAAGGCCAACCCTAAATACGGTTCAGAAAAAAAAGGACAGCCAACTACTTACTATCTTTCTGTGGCTCCTGAATTTATAAAAGTAAATTGTGAGTATATTTTTGTTGATGCTGTTTTATCTCCTGATCCTAATGTTTTTAAGCATTCAAATCCTTTAGCGGGTCTTAAAAAAGGCGGTCTTTTTATTATTCAAAGCGATTTAGAAACGCCTGAAAGTGTATGGGCCTCTATTCCTGAGTTTTATCAAAAAATGATTATTCAAAATGAATATCGAGTTTATTATATTGATGCTTTTAAAATCGCGCGTGAAGAAGCAAGCGATGCCGAAATGCAATTTAGAATGCAGGGGATTGTTTTTCAGGGAAGCTTTTTTGGGGTTTCTGATGTTATGAAAACCGCAGGTTTAACAGAAGAAAAGCTTTTTAAACAGATAGAAGAACAGCTTCAAGATAAGTTTGGCTCTAAAGGTAAAAGAGTTGTAGAAGATAATTTAAGAATTGTAAAACGAGGATTTACTGAACTTCATGAAATTACAGATAAAACTTTAACAAAACAAAGACCTGAAAATTTGATAGAATCAAAAATGCCTGTAACAATGAAAAGAACACCAGAAAGCAAAGATGTTCTTACTGATATTCATCATTTTTGGGAGCAGACGGGGTATTTTTATAAAACCGGCAAGGGTAATGATAATCTTGCTGATCCTTTTATGGGATTAAGTTTAATTCCCGCGGCTACGGGTGTTTTTCGTGATATGTCTGCAATTAGAGGCGAATTTCCTGAATGGGTTTCTGAAAATTGTACAGGCTGCGGCAACTGTTGGACAGTATGTCCCGATTCAGCTATTCCCGGTCTGGTAAATGACGTAAAAGATGTATTAGATACAGCCGTTAAAAAAGCTCAAAAAGAAGGTACAGAGTTTAAATTTATGCCTAGAGCTATTCGCAATGTTGAAACTAAAATGAAAACTTTAATGGCAAAAGCAAAAGAGACAGATTCAGTAAAAGATATGTTATTTGCTTCTTTTGAAGATACTATAAAATCGGTAAAGTTGTCTGATTCTGAAAAAGAAGAATTAAAAACAGAATTTAAAGCTCTTGAAAATATATTTAATGATTTTAGTTTCGCTTTAACATCTCCTTTTTATACCGCAAAAGAAAAACAGTCAAAGGGGTCTGGCGGTCTTCTCTCTATAACGGTAAACCCTTATACATGCAAAGGATGTATGGAATGTGTTGAAGTTTGTAATGATGAAGCGTTATATCCGGTAAGACAAACTGAAGTCGCTTTAACTAAACTTCAAAAGAACTGGGGTTACTGGTTAGATTTACCTAATACTAAACCTGAATATATGAGAATAGATGATTTAGAAGAAGGTATTGGCGCTCTTGAAACTCTGCTTCTTGATAAAACGGCTTACATGTCAATGGTGGGCGGCGATGGAGCTTGTTTTGGATGTGCCGAAAAAACTGTTATCCATTTATTTACCGCGACAATAACCGCTCTAATGCAGAGTAGAATTAAAAACCACATTGAAAAAATTAACAGTTTAATTGAACAATTAAAAGAAAAAATAAAACAAGCTCTCGCAGTAAATGTTGAAAATACTGAAGTTTTTGAAAAAGCTCTTGGTTCTATGAGAGATAAAGAATTTACATTGTCAGACTTATCAAATAAATTAAATCCTGACAAGAAGCCGCTGGATGCAGAATGGCTGGGTAAATTAACCACATTAATTAAATCACTGGAAGATTTAAAATGGAAATATACAACAGGTAAAACAGGACAGGGAAGGTCAAATATGGGATTTATTAACGCGACCGGATGTACTTCTGTTTGGGGGTCAACTTTCCCATTAAATCCGTATCCTTTCCCGTGGACAAACCATTTGTTTCATGACAGCCCCTCTATGGCTATGGGTATTTTTGAGGGACATATGAGAAAAATGGCAGATACTTTTAAAATGGTAAGAGAAGCTGAATTTATAGTAAATGATGTGCCTAATAATGAACGTGAAGATTTAACTTACTTTAACTGGGAAAAATTTACCGATGAAGAATTTTTACTATGTCCTCCTGTTGTTGCCGTAGGCGGCGATGGAGCGATGTATGATATTGGTTTTCAAAATTTGTCTCGTTTAATGATGACAGGTAAACCGGTAAAAGTAATGGTTGTAGATACGCAGGTTTATTCAAATACCGGAGGTCAGGCTTGTACTTCGGGTTTTATAGGCCAAATTTCAGATATGGCATGGCATGGTAAAGTTCAAAAAGGTAAAGAAGAAATAAGAAAAGAAATAGGTCTTATTGGTATGGCTCACCGAACAACATATATACTACAGGGAAGCCAGGCAAATTCAGGACAAATGATAGAAGGTTTTATAGAGGGTTTAAAAACTAAAAGACCGGCTATTTTTAATCTTTACACAAGTTGTCCCCCTGAGCATGGTATTGCCGATGATGTGGCTCAGGTTCAGGCAAAATTAGCTCTTGAAACGAGAACATACCCTTTATTTAAGTATAATCCCGATAAAGGTGAAACAGCAAAAGAATGTTTTGATCTAGACGGAAATCCCGATATAGACAAAGACTGGCCCACTTATGAGTTGAAATATAAAGATGAAAACTCTCAAGACGCTTCTATAGAAATTCCTTTAACTTTTGCCGATTTCGCGGTAACAGAGGGACGTTTTAAGAAGCACTTTAAGAAGGCGCCTCCTGAAACATGGAATGATGATAAAATGGTTCCTATAAGCGAATATTTAGATTTAGAAGAAGATGATGCCGAAGGTAAATTTCCTTTTGTATGGACAGTTGACAAGAAAAACAGATTGGGCAGAGTTATTGTTTCTAAAACTCTGGTTGAAAGCACAAAAGAAAGGCGTCAATTTTGGAGAATGTTAAAATCATTAGCCGGATTAGATGAAAAAGCGGTAAGTGAAGAGTCAATAACTAAAAAGGTACAGGCTCAAATGATAGAAAAATTTGCCAACTCGCTTTATGAAATATCAACTTCGGGCAACGGCGGCAGCGAAGTTGAAATAAAAATTTCATAATAGGGAAAATAAGCGAAAAAATTTCTGGAAAAGTTGTTTCAAGTTCAAAGTCTGGCAAGCTATTTTAAGTGGTAAAAAAAATGGGTACTTTTAAGCACGGTATACATCCTCCCGAAAAAAAAGAAATATCAGGCGATAAAAAAATAAGAAGATTTCCATTTTCGCCATATTTAATAATACTTTTATCACAACATATAGGCAGACCCGCGAAACCAATAGTAAAAGAAGGGCAGGAAGTTGTAAGGGGTCAAAAAATTGCTGAAGCAGACGGATTTGTTTCTGTTCCTATGCATTCGCCCGCGACAGGCGTGATAAAAAAAGTAGGGACATCACTTGATTTCGACGGTAAAATGACGCCTTCTATTGTAATTGAACCTTATCCGGGTTCAGAACAGTCTGTTCAAACGGGTCAAGATGTGAATGTTGACGCTTTAAAACCCGAAGAAATTGTTAAAGCCGTTCAAGAAATGGGTATGGTGGGTCTTGGCGGGGCGGCGTTTCCTACGCATGTTAAATTTTCTCCTCCTAAAGATAAACCAATTAGAACTCTTATTATAAATGGCGCTGAATGTGAACCATACCTTACTTCAGACTATAGAGTTATGCTTGAACAGGCGAAAAGAATTTTACGTGGAACTAAAATTGTACTAAAAGCATTAAAAGCAGAAGAAGCTATTATTGGTATAGAAGATAATAAAAAAGACGCCGCACAAGTTTTAAAAGATACTATCGCAATAGACGATTCAGCCGTAAATTTTATTAAAGTTGAACTCTTGAAAACGAAATATCCGCAGGGCGCTGAAAAAATGCTTACAAAAGCTCTGGTAAATAAAGAAATTCCATCAGGGGGGCTACCGGCAGATATAGGTGTTATAGTTTCAAATATTGCGACTGTGTCTGAAATTGGCGAACTTATGCCCAAGGGGCAGGGTCTTATTGAAAGAGTTGTTACCCTAAGCGGCAAGGGTATTGATAACCCCGGCAATTATCTGGTTCCCTTGGGAACTCCGCTTGAGTTTGTTTTAGAGCAAGCCGGTATAAATGATAAAGCAAGACAAATTATTTTTGGCGGTCCCATGATGGGTAAAAGTGCCGCCTATCTTGAAGTTCCTATTACAAAAGGAACATCGGGAATTGTTGTTTTATCTGAAGATGAAGTAATTCCACGCAATCAAAAGGTTTATCCCTGTATTAGATGCGGCGAATGCGTAAATGTTTGTCCTTTATATTTAAATCCGTCACGCTTGGGTATTTTAGCTAGAAATGATGAATACGATAAAATGGCAGAAGAATTTAATTTAAATGACTGCTTTGAGTGCGGCAGCTGTGCGTATGTTTGTCCTTCAAATATTCCGTTAACGCAGTATTTTAGAATCGCGAAAAAAGTTTTACGCGAAGGTAGAAAAAGAAAAGAATCTATGGTTGGTACACCTGAGGCATAAATAAAGAGTATAAAAATAATGAATTCTAAATTTTTACAGCTAGATTTAAGATCTTCACCTCACGTAAAACGTCCCGTAACGGTAGAAGTGATTATGCGAAATGTCGTGTATGCTTTAATACCGGTATCTGTTTTCGCGGTTTACGCGTTTGGTATAAGCGCGTTAGCTGTTATTTTAACTACAACAGTTTTTAGTATTTTAACCGAATATATTATGGTTAAAGTAGACGGCAGAGAAATTACAATTAACGACTATTCGGCTGCGATAACGGGTATTTTATTAGGTTTAACACTTCCGCCGGGTTTTCCGCTTTGGATGGCCGCTCTTGGCGGTATAATTTCTATAGCGCTTGGCAAGTATTTGTTTGGCGGTTTAGGGTTTAATATTTATAATCCCGCTCTAGTGGGACGAGGGTTTTTGCAGGCTGCTTTTCCTGTTTCTATTACTACATGGCATCCAGCTTTTAATGAAAACCGGTTCTCTGAGTTTTTTTCATCAAATTTAGCGGCTCCATTTTTAAAACCAACTGTCGAAGCCGTATCGGGAGCTACCCCGCTGGCTGCCTTAAAGTTTGAACAAAAAGCGACAGACGCATTTAGTTTAATGTTTGGTAAAACTGACGGCTCTTTGGGCGAAACCGGCGGTATTATAATTCTATTATGCGGTATTTATCTTGCGGTTCGTAAGATGTTAGACTGGAGAATACCCGTAAGTATATTCGCTGTGGTAATTATTTTTAGCACTATTTTTAATATGATAAATCCTGAAAAATTTCCTTCGGCTCTCTTTATGCTTTTTTCAGGCGGTTTAATGCTTGGCGCTGTTTTCATGGCAACAGATATGGTTACTTCTCCTGTTACAAAACGGGGAACATATATTTATGGCATACTAATAGGTTTGTTAATAGTCATAATAAGAATATGGGGCGGTCTTCCCGAAGGGGTTATGTTTGCTATTTTATTTTCAAATGGTCTCGTGCCTGTTATTAATATATTAACTAAATCGAGGGTTTACGGAACTAAAAAATGAGTAGTTTTATATATATACAAAGAAATATTGTAAGGGGCTGTGTAATAAGTAAGATTTTTAACGCAGAGGCGCAAAGAACGCAAAGGAAAAGTGTTGAATTTACGGATTTCTCTGCTTCCTCCGCGTCTTTGCGTTTAATCTTTTCTTTGTTTTTGCACGTCCCCCAAAAACGACCAAGGACTTATAATAAATGAGTAATCCGCAGCAAAAAAGCACTAGTACAATTTCAATGCTGAGAACCCTGGCCGGGGTTGCCACTCTTTCGGGTTTTTTAATTGTTTTTGTTTATGAGTTCACTTTTCCTATTATTAAAAAAAACAGAGCCGAGGTGCTTAAAAAGGCAATTTTTCAGGTAATGCCCGCCGCGAAAAGTTATAAAAAATTTGCCGAGAAAGATGGAAAACTGGTAGAAATATCCGAAGATCAAGAAATCGCAGAAGCGTATTATGGATGTTATGATGACACAAATAATTTAATAGGATTTGCTTTAGAGGCTTCAGGCATGGGATTTGTAGATATTATAAAAGTTCTTTATGGATACTCTACTAATAAAGAAGCAGTTATAGGCAATATGGTTCTAGAAACAAAAGAAACTCCCGGCTTGGGTGATAAAATTGAAAAAGACGCAGATTTTGTAAGAAACTTTGAAGAACTAGATGTTAAGCTTACTGAAGATGGATCAAAGCTTCAAAATCCTATTGAAGTTGTTAAAAAAGGGAAGAAAACAGAAAAATGGCAAATTGACGCTATTACAGGTGCTACAATTTCTTCTAAAGCGATAGGCAAAATATTGCTTGAAAGCACCCAAAAAAGATTGCCGGTTATACATAAAAGTCTGGATGTTTTAGGAGCTTCTAAATAAAACTGTATTAAAGAGATTGTATGAGTGATAAACAACTAAAAGGTCAAAATTTTAATACCTTTATGAAGGGAATTTGGGAAGAAAATCCAGTTTTTTTTCAGCTTTTAGGGATGTGTCCCGTTTTAGCTGTTTCAAATTCTGTTATGAACGCGCTTTCAATGGGTATGGCTACTACATTTGTTTTAGTGTTATCTTCTACTTTAGTTTCTTTACTTCGAAAACTTATTCCCAAGCAGGTAAGAATTGCTACTTATATATTAATTATAGCTACTTTTGTGACTGTTGCCGAGTATGCGATACAAGCTATTAGTCTTGAGGTCTATAAAAATTTAGGCGCTTTTATTTCTTTAATAGTGGTAAATTGTATGATTCTTGGCAGAGCAGAAGCTTTCGCTTCTAAAAATAAACTGGGTAAATCAATTTTAGATGCCTTTGGCGTAGGTATAGGATTTACGTTTGCTATTTTTTGCATGGGCGCATTACGTGAAATTATCGGCAACGGTACATTCGCAGAAATTCCAGTATTTGGTGAAAATTATGAACCTTGGGTAATCATGATTTTACCCGGCGGCGGATTTTTTGCTCTTGGTGTACTGCTATTATTTGTTAACTGGTACCAGCAAAAAACAAAAAAGGGGGCTACTAAATGAACACAGATTCTATGGGATACATATTTATTAGTTCACTTTTAGTGAATAACTTTGTATTAAGTTACTTTCTAGGCATTTGTCCTTTTTTAGGCGTATCGAACAAACTGGGTACGGCCACAAGAATGGGCGGTGCTGTTATGTTTGTTATGCTTGTGGCTTCTTTAAGCGCCTATGGTGTTCATTCATTATTAGTAAAGATAGACGCTCTTTTTTTACAGTTAATTTCATATATTGTTATTATTGCTTCTACTGTACAGCTTGTAGAAATGTTCATTAAAAAAATGAGTCCAGCCTTATTTAGGGCGCTGGGGATATTTTTACCCTTAATCACCACTAACTGCGCCATACTTGGCGTGGCTCTTTTTCAAACAAACAGAGAATACAGCTTTTTACAATCAATTGTATTCTCTTTTGGCGCGGGCGCCGGTTTTACTTTGGCGCTAGTAATTATGGCTGGTATTCGCGAAGAGCTTGATTTGGCTTCTGTTCCTAATATAATTAAAGGTGCCGCTTTAACATTAATGATTGCGGGTATTATGTCAATAACCTTTATGGGTTTTGCCGGTCTGGGGGGTAGTTAATATCTTAAAATACGCGATAGCTATTTTGGCCATACCCGCTTTAATGACGGTATGGTTTTTTATTCTAAAATTAAGCAAGAAAAGTTTTCCTGAAAAATATAAAAAACTTTATGACGATTGCGAAGAAGAAGAAAAAAAAGAAGGCTGCGGTTTTTGTTCTATGTCTGATGACTGTAGTAAAGCAAAGCTTTAATATAAAAAAATAATTCTTGAAAACTTAACTTGAAATATTATTATGTCATCCATTAAAGAATAGTATGAAAATATTTGTAAAAAACCTCTCTGAAAAGGTAAAAGCCGAAGAGCTAAGAAAAGCCGCTGAAGAATTTGGTGAAATAGAATCTGTATCTATTGTAAAAGATCCTAAAACTGAAAAGTCATTGGGCATTGCTTATATTGAAACAACTTCAAAAGAAGACGGTAAGGCTGTTATCAAAGGTTTAAAGGGTATAGAATTTAACGGTAAAAAACTCACTGTTAAAGAAGCAGAGGCAGACAACGCGAAAGAAATACCCGATAAGCCGGCTAAATCATGGCAAAGTTCTAAGTTTTCAGGCGCACCCCGAAAAGGCTTTAAAAGCAATATAAGAATAGGCGGCGCCAACAGAGGCAGATAAAAAAACCTCTGTTTAGGCCAATTTTCTGTGGCGGCTATACTTGGTGCGCGGCAGAAAGGTAAAACGACCCTTGCCAATCTGTTGCCTATGGTCACTAATTTCAGTCTATTGAATGTAAAGAAGAGCTTGAATCGCATCCCAAATTGGGATGCTTGTAAAAATCGATCTGGCCGGTTTATCTAAAAAAGCAAAGAGGGCAAATATTACAATTGTTGAGCAGTTTTTATCTTGGCTTGATTCTTACGCGAATAAAATCGGTAAGAGAACCAGCAAGCTTAAAGAAAATCATTTTAAAGGCAAAGGGTTTATCGATTTGTCTCTTGACGGTAACTGGGATAAAGTACGCGAAATGATTTATGAAAAAAGACTCCTGAAAAATGATGCCTGTTGATACAAATATACTTGTTTATATAGTTTGGATCGTGATTTCAGCCTAATTAAAGATTTAAAAGTGGTTAATCGGTTTTTAAGATAACACTTTTTAAAGAAAAAATTAGCTTTCTTGAATTATGATAATAGGAAAAGGAAAAATAATAAAATTAGTTTGTATATTCTAATTGACAAAATATAAAGCTATTTATCATAAAATACTTATGAATAAGCCTTTAATTTTAGATTTCAAGCTTACAGAAAAAGAAATAAATTCAGCATTAAATTTACATTCATTTAAAAAACATCCGGTTAAAAGCAACTTATTATTTATTGGTTCTTTCTTTATTACAATGGCAATTTTAATGGTTAAGATATTTTTTAGCAGTTATCAATTGTATATAGAAATATTTATGTTTCCGGTTGTACTTTTTTTGATGGGAGTTTACCATAAATTATATGCCGGTAAAATATTATACAAGCGCCAGCCGAACCTACAAAATAATATAATGTTTAAAATTAATGATGATGGCATAAAAATTTCATCTTTTTCGGCCAAAGCTTTTGTTGCATGGGATAAATTTACTGATTATATAATTACAGATAAATATATTTTATTATATAATATCGATAAAAGTTTTTACATTGTTCCCAAAGATAATCCCGCGATTAATGAAGATGTCTTTAATTCGTTTGCGGGCCTGGTTAAAAATAAAGTAATACTTTCATAAAAAAAAAGGATTACATATCTCTTATAAGATGAACTTCTCGCCATGGCGTTATTTTAACATCAAATTGAGTTCTGCTTTCACTGCCGCCGTACACCAGATAAGAATTTTTCATATTTGAATTTAGATTTCTAAAGTATTTTATATTTTTAAAAAAATCATTATTAATGGTTTGCCCAGATTTTATTTCTAGTATAGAAACATCCATGCCCTGGTCAAAGATGACATCTATTTCGTTGCCTTTGTGATCCCTGAAAAAATATAAATTATCAGATTTATTTGAATTAAACTTACTTTTCAATAGTTCTGAAATTATTAAAGTTTCAAACAATGCGCCTTTTAGGGGATGTGATTCAACTTGAGTTTCGTTTTGAATGCCAAGTAAAAAAGCGGCTAAGCCTGTATCTAAAAAATAAAGTTTTGCCGATTTTATCAGGCGTTTACCGTAATTTTTATAATAGGGTCTTAATAATTTTATAATATAGCTGGCCTCAAGAATAGATATCCATTCTTTAATTGTGTTATGACTTACGCCGCAGTCGTTGCCTAAAGATGAAAAATTTAAAACCTGTCCCGTTCTGCCGGCGCACAATTTAAGAAATGTTTCAAATGCCATTAAGTCTTTAACGTTAATTAAAGAACGCAGGTCTTTTTCTATATAAGTATTTACATAATATGACATGGCCTCTGTCGGGTTTAAGTCATGATCATAAATTCGGGGAAACAGGCCTTTATATAAAATATTATCTAATGATTTTTTTTTATCTGTTTTAATCTCAGACAACGAGAAAGGCAGTAAAGTTAATAATGCGGTTCTACCCGCCAAAGACTGACTTACACTGTTTAATAATTGAAAGTTTTGGCTGCCTGTTACAATAAATTGTCCCGGTTTTTTTTTCTCATCAACTTCGGCTTGTATGTAAGATAGTAAATCTGGCAGTCTTTGAATTTCGTCAATAATGGCTCCTTTTTTGCAATCATTTAAAAAACTTCGGGGGTCCTCAGCCGCATAATTTCGTATGTCGGGCGCTTCTAAATTAAAGTATTTTTTATTCACAAATAAATTTTTACAAAGAGTTGTCTTGCCAGATTGGCGCGGTCCCGTGATTGTAATAACAGGGTACTTTTTAGCGAGACGAGAAATTGTTTGAGAAATTTCTCTTTTAACAAGCATATGACATTAATAAGCGACGGTACAAATTGTCAATGCAATTTACAATATGTACCAATATCCTCTGCGGGTAACTTTTCATTTTTTTATCTGTGACATTCAAAATTACTCTTCAATAAAACTTACCAGTTCTTTATGAGATAAAGCCGGGTTTGAATAAAACATCGCATGACCTTCATTATAAATGGGGGTCATTTGGATGTATTTATTGTTTAGTTTTTTCATGTATTGAATTTGGTTTGCGTGATACAAATCGTTTTCATAAAATATACTCTGAATATTTTTTGTCGTCTTCGACAATGCCAATGTTCCATTTTTTCATAACTGGTTATTATTATACAATAATTTATTAAGAATGTCAATCCCCCAAATGGGTGATTTATTTAAAATATTTAAAAAAAAGTTGACACTATGACAGAATTTTTATTAATATCTAACCTGATAAGGAAGGTAAGGTATTAGATGATTTTTTCGGCGAAACTAGATTATGCTATAAAAGCCCTTATAGAATTGGCAAGAAACTTTGAAAGCAGAAGGCTGGTTAATTTAAATGAAATTTGTGATAATCAAAATATTCCCAGTCAGTTTTTGCTTCAAATTATGAGCCGCTTAAAAAACGGGGGTATTGTTGAAAGTATTCGTGGCGTATCGGGCGGATATATATTAACCAGATATCCTTCTAAAATATCTTTAAAAGACGTGATTTTAGCCGCTGAACCTTCAGTTTTAAAGAATACTAAGCAAGCGGCAAACAAAAAATCATCCTCTGATATTGTTATTGAAAATATTTGTAATCAAGGCAATGAAAAGCTAATAGAGTTTTTTGAAAATATTTCATTAGAAGAACTGTTAAGCAAAACTATTGAAAAAAACAATATTACCTATAGTATATAATTTTATGGAACTTAAAAGAAGATCACTGGTCAAAACTATAACATGGAGAGTTGTCGCGGTTTTTATTACGATGGGGTCTGTTTATATTTACAATCAAGACTTAAAAGAGTCGATAGTTGTAAGTTTTATGGCAAATGGAATAAAAATGTTTTTATACTATTTACATGAGAGAATGTGGACAAAAATAAAATATGGCATAAAAAGGCCAGACTTTGAAATTTAAATAAGGAAGGTTAAATATGGCAAATATCGCGAAGAATATGACAGAACTTGTGGGTAAGACTCCCATGGTTAAATTAAACCGGTTATTTGATGAAGATTATAACATCGCGTGCAAACTTGAATTTTACAATCCATGCGGTTCTGTAAAAGATAGAATTGGTTTTAACATGATAAAAACAGCAGAAGAAAAGGGATTAATAAACAAAGATACGGTACTTATAGAACCTACAAGCGGCAACACAGGCATTGCTCTCGCATGGGTATCTGCTTCTAAGGGCTATAAGCTAATTTTAACCATGCCAGAATCTATGAGTAAAGAAAGAATTGATATGCTAAAAGCTCTGGGTGCAGAAGTTGTTTTAACGCCCGCTCATTTAGGTATGAGGGGCAGCATTGAAAAAGCAAATGAACTTAAAAAAGAACATAAGTCGGCGATAATTTTACAGCAGTTTGAAAATATGGCGAACCCTGAAATTCACCGCAAAACAACAGCTTTAGAAATTTGGGAAGATACCGAAGGCAAAATAGATATTTTTGCCGCGGGTGTAGGTACAGGCGGTACCATAACCGGTGTGGGTGAAGTACTAAAAGAAAAAAAGAAAGACGTAAAGATTGTGGCCATTGAACCCAAAGATTCGGCTGTGTTATCGGGTGAAGACCCGGGGCCTCACATGATTCAGGGTATTGGCGCGGGTTTTGTGCCAAAAATATTAAACCGTAAAGTTATAGATGAAATTATAAAAGTAAGTAACGAAGACGCCATCAGAACAGCCGCTGAGCTGGCAAAGAAAGAAGGTATTTTTTGCGGTATTTCTTCAGGCGCCAATGTTTTCGCCGCAATACAGCTGGCATCACGCCCTGAAAATAAAGGTAAACTAATAGTAACTATGATAAACGATCTTGGTGACAGATATTTAACAACAAATTTATTTTCACAAAAATAAGATAGCAGGGAGTATAAAATGAAAGTAACAGTAAACGGAGAAGATACCGTAATTGAAAAAGAGCAGTTGACCGTCACAGAACTTTTAAAATTTATGAAAGTAGATATGCCCGATATGGTATCGGTAGAATTAAATGGCAGCTTTCTTGAAAGAAATAATTTTGAAACAACTAAAGTGAAAGATCAAGATAGTCTTGAGTTTTTATATTTTATGGGGGGAGGATCAAAACTTGGCTGAATACCATCCTAAAACAATTGAAATTCACGGTAATATTAAAAACCGTATAAAAAGCGGACCTACGTCTTTTGTGGCGCAAAGTACGGCTTTTGAACATGAAACAGCAGAAGATATTGAAAATGTCTTAAGACAGCGAAAATTTGGGTTCACGTATTCAAGAATAGCGAATCCGAATATGGCCCAGTTTGAAGAAAAAATAAATCTTCTTGAAGAGGGTATAGGAGCAATTGCCCTTTCATCTGGTATGGCGGCAGTTTCTGTTGGTCTTTTAAGCATATTAAAACAAGGTGATGAGTTTATATCGGGCTATAGTCTTTTTAGCGGATCATATGCGCTTTTTACAGATACTTTCTCGCGTTTTGGTATAAGACCTGTTTTTGTGAATTCTACAAATGAAAAAGAAATAGAGAATGCTATTAATAACAAAACGAAGCTTATATTTATAGAAACAATAGGCAATCCGCGTTTAGATGTTCCTAACTTAAAAAAAATATCAGCGATAGCTAAAAAAGGTGGTATACCTGTTATTCTTGATAATACGTTAGCGACACCATCTTTATTTAAGGCAAAAAACTTTGGAGCTGATATTATCATTCATTCTGCTTCAAAATATATAAACGGCAGCGGCAACGCCATAGGGGGCGTAATTGTAGATTCCGGTACTTTTGATTTTAATAAAGATAAGTATGATGATTTCGCGCCGTATAAAAAATACGGTTCATTGGCATATCTTGCTAAAACAAGGCGTCAAATTCATACAAATTTAGGTACTTGTCTTTCTCCTCATAACGCTTTTTTATTGTCTTTAGGTTTAGAGACACTTGATTTAAGAATGAAACAACACTCTCAAAACGCGTTGGCTCTTGCTGAATTTTTATCAACTCATAAAAAGGTAAAAAAGACCAGTTATCCCGGGCTTAAAAATTCAGAATTTTATGAAACCGCGAAAGAGCAGTTTGGCAATAATTTTGGAGGTCTTTTAACCTTTGAGCTTGAAAGCAAAGAAAAAGCTTTTGAGTTTATTAATAACAGAACCTTTTTAAGAAACCTGCCTAATTTGGGTGACGCAAAAACGCTGATAGTACATCCGGCTAGTACCATTTATGTTGATTATGATGACGAAACAAAAGAAAAGCTGGGTGTAAATGATAGAATGATTCGTGTTTCGGTGGGTATTGAATATAAAGATGATATAATAAGAGAGTTCGACGAGATATTAAATAAAATATAATAGGTGAAATTATGAATTTAAGCGAAGAACAAATTGAAAGATATTCAAGACACATTTTACTTCAAGACGTAGGCGTTGAGGGCCAGATGAAACTTTTAAACGCGAAAGTTTTAATAATAGGCGCGGGCGGCTTGGGCGCTCCGGCGGCAATGTATTTAGCGGCAGCCGGTATTGGTACCATAGGCATTGCCGATAAAGACAAGGTTGATATAACAAACCTTCAAAGGCAGATTATTCATTTTACTAAAGATATAAATGTAAGTAAAGTAGAATCGGCAAAAGAAAAAATGAACTTAATTAATCCCGATGTTAAAGTCGTAACCTATAACGAATTTTTAATGGCCAATAATATTCGAGAAATAATTCGCGGATGGGATTTTATAATTGACGGAACCGATTCTTTCGCTTCAAAATTTTTAATTAATGACGCCTGTGTTTTAGAAAATATCCCTTTTTCACACGGCGGCATATTACGTTTCGACGGGCAGACCATGACCATAAAGCCCAAAGAGTCGGCTTGTTACAGATGTGTTTTTATAAAACCCCCGCCTGCTGATGTTGTGCCTACATGTTCACAGGCAGGTGTCTTAGGCGCAATAGCGGGAATGCTGGGAACCATTCAGGCTGCTGAAGCCTTAAAATTTGTTACGGGTGTGGGTACACCTTTGTATAATAAACTTTTAAGTTTTGACGCTAAAACCATGCGCTTTAGAGAAGTGAACTTTAAGAAAAATAAAAAATGCGGGGTATGTTCTGAGAATGCTGTTATAACTGAATTAAAAGATGAAGAACAGGTTGCATGTGATTTACCGGCGGGAAACTGATATGGTAACAATAAAAAAAGAAATTGTAGAAAAACTTTTTAAACAGGCCGAAGAAGGTTTGCCTAATGAAGTATGCGGATATCTGGCTGGTAAAGACAATCAGATTTTAGAGCATTATGAACTTACGAATTTAGATAAATCGCCTGAGCATTTTTCTATGGATCCCAAAGAACAGTTTAACGCTGTAAAAGACGCCAGAGAAAAAGGATATAAAATAATTTCATGCTATCATTCTCATCCCGAAACGCCGGCAAGACCCTCAGCTGAAGATATTAAACTGGCTTATGATCCTAATATGATTTATATAATTATCTCACTGGCGGGCGGCAGTAAAGAAATAAAAGGTTATGAAATTAAAGAAAATAATGTTAAAGAAATAAAATTAGAGGTAGTTTAAGATGATAGGATATATATTACCAGACAGTATAAAAGAAGAGGTCGGGGAGTTTAAGAAAAAAATAATGGATTATAAATCGGGCTTAATAAATCCCATTCAATTTAAAGGTATAAGAGTGCCTCACGGTATTTACGAACAGCGTAAAGAAAATACTTATATGATGAGAATCCGCTGCGCCGGTGGTATTGTAACGCCAAAGCAGCTTAAAAAAGCGGCAGAGCTTGCTCAAAAATACGGTTCTGATGTTTTGCATATAACTACCCGTCAAGAAATGCAGCTTCATTATGTTAATATTGAAGATATTATTCCTATATATGACGAACTTATATCTGTGGGCCTGTCAAGCAGGGGCGGCGGCGGCAACACCATAAGAAATATAATGGCCTCATATGATTCTGGTGTTTCTAAAGAAGAAGTTTTTGATGTTTCGTCTTACGCGGTATCTTTAACTTCAAAAATGATTGCCGAAAAAGATTCATGGGGGCTTCCCAGAAAATTTAAAATCTCGTTTTCAAACGGCGGTAAAGATCATTGCCGCGCCATGATTACCGATCTGGGCTTTATAGCCAAGGTAAAAGACGGCCAGAAAGGTTTTAAGGTTTACTGCGCGGGGGGTATGGGCGCGTCAACGGCTCTTGGTGTTGTTCTTTTTGAATTTGTACCTGAAGACAAAGTTTACTGCGTTACTTCTGCTTTAAAGATTATGTTTAATAATCACGGCAATCGCAGACAAAAAAATAAATCGCGAATTAGATTTTTATTAAAAAACTTAGGTGAAGAAAAGTTTAAAAATTTTTTTCACGAAGAATATAATACACTTATAGAAAAGGGCTGCGCGAAACTACCCTTAGAAGAATTAACAAACGAAGACAATACATACGGCGAATTGTCTGTTGAAAATGTATCTTCAGAAGAATTTGAAATTTGGCAAAAAAGATATGTTAAAGAACAAAAACAAAAAGGACTTTTTTCAATAGAAGTTCCTCTCTTTTTGGGCGATATAAGCAGCAATGATGCCCTTTTACTGGCAGAGTCTCTTTCAAGATTTGGTGATAATGTAATTCGATTTTCAATAGATCAAAACATTCATATTAGAAATGTTCCTGAAAAATATTTGGGCAATATTTTTAATCTTATTAAAAAAATTAAAACCTTATCAGAGAATCCGGCTGTTATGGGTAAAATGATTGCGTGTACCGGGGCCGATACCTGCAAGCTGGGCCTTTGTCTGCCGCGCGGGGTAACGCCAGAAATTCAAAAAACACTTCTTAATTCGGGTATAAATTTAGAAAACGCGAATGTAAAAATTCATATTTCAGGATGCGCGAATTCATGCGGATGTCATCACAGCGCCGATCTGGGTTTTAAAGGAAAAATTATAAGAAACAATAAAGAACTCTTACCGGGATACGCCATTGTCGCGGGGGCATCTATTAAAGAAGAGAGCCTTCAATTTGCAGAAGAAATTGCAGAAATTGCCTCAAAAGATTTGCCTTTTTATATTAAAGATGTTTTTGAAATTTATGAAAAAGAAAAATTAAATTCTTTTGAAACTTTTATTAATAACGGCGGCAAAGAAGTACTAAAAAACCTGGCTCAAAAATATAAGAATATTCCTTCTTATGAAGAAAATCCTGATTATTATACCGACTGGACGGCAAAAGAAAAGTTTTCTGTTTTAAAAGGCCAAAAAGCCGAATGTTCGGCCAGTTTATACGATATGATAGATTTTGATTTGGATATTGTAAATAAATCTATAGAAAAAGAAAGTTTATCTGATGATAACGAAGTAAAAAACACCGAGCTTAAAAAAATTCTGTTTTCAACATGCAGAATGCTTTTAGTAACCAAAGGCATTGAGGCTTCTGATGAAAATTCGGTTTACGATAATTTCATAAAGAGCTTTTTAGACACAAGTTTAATAGACAATAAATTTCACAATTTAGTAACTTTGGCAAACGACGCGAAAATTAATAATTATTTAAGCCAAAAAGAAAGTATAATAGAACTGGCTGAAGCCGTAAAAAAACTATATGAAAGCATGGACGATTCTCTTCAATTTAAATTAGAAAAAACTCAGCCAAAAGAAACCGAAGAAAAACCCAAAGAAGAAGCTAAAAACGATGATACATCTGCCGAAAAGTTTAAAGACTTAAGAGGCGTTAAATGTCCCATGAATTTTGTTAAAGCAAAAATTGAACTTTCGACCATGAAATCGGGAGAAAAGCTTGCCATTCTTCTTGATAACGGCGAACCCATAAAAAACGTTCCGGGTTCACTTATGAACGAGGGACATGAAATATTAAAAGAAGAAAAACAGGGGGAACATTGGTTTTTAGTTGTAAAGAAAGCGTGACGAAAGACTAATGCTCGTGTAGCTAGCAAGAATTTAACGCAAAGGCGCAAAGAGCCCAGAGAAAAAGTATTAAATTTAAAGAATTCTCTGTGACCTCTTGGCCTCTGTGGCAAATTATAAATGTCAATTATGGAATAGTAATGAAAGAATTCAATATATCAAAAAATATAAAAGCAGAAGAAATTCTTAAAAAAGTTTTTGAAAATTTTTCAGATGAAGAAATAGCATTATCTTCAAGTTTATCTTATGAAGATCAGGTTTTAACCGATATGCTTTATAAGCTTAGAATTCACTTTCGTGTTTTTATGATTGATACGGGCAGGCATTTTCAAGAAACTTATGATGTTATGCAAAAGACTATTGAAAAATATAATATTCAATATGAAACAGTTTTTCCTAATGCTGAAGATGTTGAAAACCTTTTGAAAGAAAAAGGACCCAATTCTTTTTATGAATCTGTTGAAAACAGAAAGCACTGCTGTTATATTCGAAAAGTAAAACCAGCGCAGAGAATTTTTACAACTCTTGACGCGATGATTACAGGTTTAAGAAGAGAACAGTCAAACTTGCGAAATAATTTAGAAGCAATAGAATATGACGAAAATACAAAAATATATAAAATAAATCCGCTATATAACTGGACCAGCCAAATGGTAATTGATTATATTAAAACAAATAAAGTTCCTTATAATATATTACATGATAAAGGATATTTTAGCATTGGGTGCATGCCCTGTACCACTCCCGTTAAAGAAGGTGAAGATATAAGAGCCGGCAGATGGCGGTGGGAAAACGCGACTCATAAAGAATGCGGTTTGCATATAAAATAATTAAAAAGGTAAAATAATGGATCATCTCGATAAATTAGAAGCTCAGGGAGTTTATATCTTAAGAACAGCCTACCGTGAATTTAAAAATCTGGTAATGTTATGGTCAATAGGCAAAGACAGCACGGTGCTTTTGTGGCTGGCCAGAAAAGCGTTTTTTGGTCATGTGCCTTTTCCTCTTGTGCATATTGACACAAAATATAAAATTCCCGAAATGATTGAATACCGCGATAAGCTGGCCCTTGAGTGGAACTTAAATATGGTTTATGGTATCAATCAAAAAGCTCTGGCCAATAAAGAAACTTTTCCTGACGGTAAAGTAGACAGGCTTGGCTGCTGTAAAAACTTAAAAAGCGAAGCTTTAAAACATACTTTATCGGGCGAGTGGCCCAGATACCGCTTAAACCATCAAACCCAAAAATATGAAGAAGACACAAATAAAGAACCCTATACAGGCGTTATTGTGGGCGCCCGCGCCGACGAAGAAGGCAGCCGTTCTAAAGAAAGATATTTTTCTCCACGTGACGCTCAAAACGACTGGGATATTGGCGATCAGCCCCCCGAACTTTGGAACCAGTTTAATACCGATTTCGCGCCGGGAACGCATTTAAGAATTCACCCTCTTTTAGACTGGACAGAGCTGAATATTTGGGAATACATACATAAAGAAAAAATTCCTATTGTATCGCTTTATTTTGATAAAGGAGAAGGCAAAAGATACCGCTCATTAGGATGTTATCCCTGCACAAATTCTGTTGCATCTACATCTAAAAATATTCCCGAAATTATAGAAGAATTAAAAAGCGGCAAATTTTCAAATATTGCCGAGCGTTCAGGCAGGGCGCAGGACGCCGATGACGGCGGCACGCTTGAAACTTTAAGACGGGGCGGATATATGTAAAATGGAACCAATAACAGCAGAGAAAAATTTAGAAAAAGTATTAGATAAAATGAATATTGTCGTGGCGGGTCACGTTGACCACGGCAAAAGTACATTAATAGGCCGTTTATTGGCCGATACAGGCTCACTGCCCGAAGGTAAGCTTGAATCGGTTAAAAAATACTGCGAAAAAAATTCGAGACCTTTTGAGTATGCTTATCTTCTTGACGCCCTTAAAGACGAGCAAAGCCAGGGTATAACCATAGATTCGGCCAGATGTTTCTTTAAAACCCCCAAAAGACATTATATTATAATTGATGCTCCCGGCCATATAGAATTTTTAAAAAATATGATAACCGGCGCTTCAAGGGCCGAGGCCGCTGTATTAATTATAGACGCGAAAGAAGGTGTAAGAGAAAACTCGCGGCGTCACGGCTATATGCTTTCAATGCTGGGCGTTAATCAGATAGTTGTGTGCGTTAATAAGATGGATTTAGCGGGCTTTCAAGAAGAACGCTTTAACGAAATTGTAAAAGAGTACGATTTATTTCTTAAAGAGATAAATATAAGACCGGCAGGTTATATTCCCATAAGCGGCAGGCTGGGCGATAATATTGCCAATAAATCTAAAGAAATGAACTGGTACAAAGGTAATACGGTTCTTGAATTCTTAGATTTATTTGAAAAAGAAAAATCAGATGAAAAAAAACCATTTCGTATGCCTGTTCAGGATATTTACAAATTTACCAATATGGGTGATGACAGAAGAATTATAGCCGGTAAAATTGAATCGGGGCAAATACAAATAGGCGATGAAATTATTTTTTATCCTTCAGGTAAAAAAAATAAAATAAAAACCATAGAAGTTTTTAATGCCGCTTTGCCTAAAAAAGCTGTTTGCGGCGAATCTACAGGCTTTACCCTTGATACAGAGATATACATTCAGCCCGGCGAGATAATGTGTAAATCTTCAGAGGCGCCGGCTCAAAAAGGGTCGTTAATAAAAACCAATTTATTCTGGATGGGGCACCAGTCTATGGTTAAAGGAAAGCAGTATAAGTTAAAAATAGGAACAAGGTCGGCTGCTGTTTGGCTTCATGATATTGTAAATGTTTTAGACGCGTCTGACTTGGCTTCGGTATCTAATAAAAATCAAATTGACAGACACGATGTGGCTGAGTGCATTTTACAGACTTTTAAACCCATTGCCTTTGATTTATCAACTGAAATTGCTTCAACAGGAAGATTTGTAATTGTAGATAACTATAAAATTGCCGGCGGAGGTATAATTCTTGAATCGCTAGGGCTTCAAAATGAAATTATTAAAGAACATATAAGACAGCGGGAAAAAAACTGGGAAAGAAGTTCGTTAAGCATTGTAGACAGAGAAGAAAGATATAAACAAAAACCACTATTAATTGTTATAACAGGTGAAAATGACATTGGCAAGCAAAAGCTCGCGCGCTCTCTCGAAGAATCTCTTTTTAAAGCAGGCAAATACGCTTATTACTTGGGGGTATCTAACGCTCTTTCGCTAAGTTCGGCGTCGGGCAATATAGAGCAAAGCAGGGCCTCATACATAAGACAGCTTGGAGAAATTTCACATTTATTTACCGACGCGGGTCTTATTTTAATAACCACGGCATCTGATATTGATGATGCTGAGTATGAAACTTTAAAAATGTTAAATAATCCCAGCGAAACTTTTGTAATTTACGTAGGCAAAGAAAAATTCTTAAGCCCGCTTTGGGATATGAAAATAGAAGAAAATTTTAATATTTCAGACGCTGTTCAATCAATCACAGAAAAGCTCGAAGCTAAAAAAGTTCTGGTTGATTATATGATTTGATATAGGGTCATATATATTATTTCAACCATGACCGCCTTTGTACTCTAAATCAAATATATGAAAAGTACTGCCCTGCGGCAGGTAAATTAATCCCCAGTAAGAAATAAGAATTGTAAAAAAAATAAAGACCATAAACCAGGCCGCTTTTTTCTCTTTCCAGTTATAAAAAAGTCTCATATGAATGTAAAGAGCTATGCAAAGCCAGGTAATTAAAGAAGTAGATTCAACAGGATCCCAATCCCACCATGTTCCTTGTAAAATAGATGAATAATAACACCCCATGGCAAACATTATGGTATGATTTATAAATCCGAAATTTATGTATCTAAAAGAAAGCTCGTCAATAATGTCATTTTGCGGTAATATTGCAGATAGCAGGTTGTTTTTAATTCTACCGTTTTTTCGTTCTTTATATAATAATATTGCAGAAAGACAAAAAGCCAGCGTTAAAGGACCAAACGCCAGCCACGCGAAAAGAGCGTGAAAGTCGACCCATAGGTTTAATTCAGATATAGTAAGCGGAATTCTTTCGGTATTGAAAGCAAGGCCGTAAAATATTATTAAAATAGTTAAAGGCAAAGCGGTAATAACCATTGCCTTAAAATGTTCATATATTGATTTATATGAAAATAAGATAAATAGCGCCATAAAAAAAGAGCCCTGAAGAGCGGCTTCATAGGTGCCAAATATAGGCGGGTGGCCTATATCAATCCAGCGAATAATGATAGCCGTAAGCTGAGATAAAATACCTGTTAAAAGAATATAGCGGCAGTAAACGGCTTTTTTTATTTTTATAGCAAAAAAAATAGCGAAAAAATACAATAAAATAGCAATAAATAAAAATAACTGTTCAAAAAACATTATATTAAACCTTCATTAATTTTTTTCGCTAAATTTTCAAGCCAAATCTTATTTAGGTTTTGATAATAATGAAATTTGCCGTATAAATACAATTTTCCGTTATCATCTTCTATAAATAAAATTTCTTTGCGGTAAAAGCAAAGCCTGTATATTAAACCCGCAATCATTAAAATTAAGCCAAGCCATATAAAAATTCTACCCGGTGCCCGTACAATTCTAAAATTTCCCCATCGTTTTAAATCGGTAAATGATAATTTTAAGTCATCAAATTCTATCCATTGGTTTGGCTTTAAAATACCTTCAAACACGGGATAACTTCCTCTTACAATTTTTAGACCATAAGCGATATTGTTTGTATCCATAGATTTTGAAACTGGTTTGCCGTCTTTTTCAGCGTAATCGGCATAAAAAGATATAAAAAATGTATAGGGATAGTCATAACCTCCTTTATACAATGGTGTAGGTATAGAATATGTATCTGTGCTGCCTGGCGCGAAAATATTTAATATCAAATAATGTTCTATTAAAATTTCATCGTTTAGATTTTTTAACGTGAATTCGGGCGCGTAACCGAAACCCGTTAATGTTACCATCGCTTCGTCAATTTTTTCTGCCGTGCTTAAGGTTATCAGTTTACGTAGAGTTTCTTGATTGCTCTCTTGGATAATTTCTGTTTCTTGTATAATTTTTTCAGTTGTTGATTCATTTTCATTCTCTTTTTTTTTAATCTCATTCTCTTGTGTAATTTTCATATCTTGAAAAATCGCAGCTTCTAAAGAGGTAAAAAGCATTTTCCCTTCCCAAAAGGCAGGGTTAATTTTATCAACTTGAAAAGTTGTTTTAGGCGGCGAAGATAAAAAAGATGGTGAAATATTTTTGTACTGATTTCGTAGGCCATAAAATTTCTGGCCCTCTATTAATATTGCCGTACCTTCAAATCGAAAGAGCAGGTTTATAATTACCCCAAACAGCAAAAACAAAAAACTTAAATGAAAAAGAAGTGTTCCCATTGCAGAAAATCGCCCTTTTATAGAATATAAAAACTTATTTGTTTGCTCAGATATATAAATTTGAAACCCTTTTGTTTTTAAGAATTCCTGAATTTTTTGTATAGCGTTAGACTTCGCGCTTAAAGTAATTTTAAGTTTAAACTTATCTGTTTCTTCTTTAGACTGAGGGTTGGCAGGCAGCTTACACTGTGATTTTATAACGGGCCACCAGCGAATTATACATAAAGTTATATTCAAAAAGAATAACATATATAAAATATGAAAGGGTACAAGTTTAGCTATAGTATTTACCCACCATGTAGGTACTACTAAAGCAAACATAAAAAGTATGAAACTATAAGTCATAGACACAATAAAAATTATGACAGAAAGATTCCTGGAACCTAAAAAATTCCAAATATTTTGAATTGATTCTTTATTCATTTTTATGTTTTATTTAACGATGATACGTTTATAGCGGTTATCTTCCATCTTTTTTCGGTTAATTCAAGGGTGTAATTTATTTCATATTCCATAATTTTATATTGGCTAAGTTCGGTTTTATCAGCCGCGTTAAGATATCTTATTTTAACTAATTCATGAGTTTTAATATTGGCAAGAATTTCTGAAAGTCTTGTTGTATCTTTTACTTTAATATCTAATATTTCTATTTGCATGATTTTTTTTTTTTGCTTTAAAAAATAAAAATCTTTTTCATAGTTTAGCCTTAATTCATTTGTCATAGGTACCGCTTTTAATAATGACGCATTTTGCAGAAAATAGGCTTTGGCAATATTCTCATTAAAAAGGCGTATTATTTGCAGCGCTTTGTCTTTTTTTACCGGCGGCAGTTTGTCTTTGTTCGTACCAAGCAGGGTAGAAAATGAAACAAAACTTTGTGAAATATTTTCATATTGCGTTAAAAAAGATACGGTAAAGAAAAATAATATGGAACTTGTAAAAATTATAATTATTTTTTTTATGTAATTCATAGAAAATATAGTTCTTAAAAATCGGGTATGTTTGTAAAATATTTAGGCTTGGTCAAATATTTTTTATTATTGCAAATTTTAATTGCATACTGTTTGGCAGCGAGGTTACAATTTGCGGCAGTACGGGTAATGTAAAAAACCGCATAAAATACAACAATGTGCCTACTAATTTATCATAAAAAAGTATTGACGAGTTGTCCGATATAAGGTATCATATACGTAATATTATATGTAAATAATATATATCTGATATATAGTCAGGAATATCATGTGTAATTCAAGTTTCTTAAAAAGAACTTGATAAGGTGGTTATTATGAAGTTTATATTTAAAAATAAAGTATTTTTTATTTTATTAGTAAGTACAATGTTTTTATTTTTCTCATGTAAAGACAGTAAAGACGATAGCGGCTCTTTTAACGATATAACAAATCCAGAGGCTGTAACGGCAAAAGAGCCGATAGCTGTTATTGAGAATGTTCCGCCAAATTATACTGTTTCAAACTCGACAACAATTGCTATAAGTGGTGAAGATATAGTTGCTTATAAATATAAATTAAATGATAGCGGCTGGAGTGATGAAATTCCAGTATCAGAGACTATTAATTTTTCATCTCTGCAGTGGGGTTGGCAGTCTTTGAGTGTTATTGGTAAAAATAATAATGGTGATTGGCAAAAGGCCAATATGCCTACAAATTATAAGTGGCTGGTAGTTAAAGCAATTATAACCGAAGAACCGGGTGAAATAATGCTGGTTAATTTTATAAGCGTTTCAGTGCCTGTTGATTTCTATGAAGTTGCTGATAATGATTTTTTTTCTGCTTTTAAATATAATATAAACAATACAGGGTGGAGTTCAGAAATCGCGGCTGGTGAAATTGTTCAGTTAACCGGTTTGCCTGAAGGTATAAACACTCTTTTTGTTGTTGCTCAAGATAGAGATGGTTTCTGGCAGTTAGAAGAAAACGCCACGGTTTATACTTGGTTTGTACAAACAGAAACACCAGCGGCTGTTTTATCAAATTTACCGGTTCAAAATGATACAAATACTTCGGCTAATATTACCGTGGGCGGCAGCGGTATAGTTTCTTACAGTTACAGGCTTGACACGGGTTCATGGTCGCCAGAAACTAGTGTGAATACGCCAATTTCTCTTTCGTCTCTTAGTGACGGTAATCATATTATTCAAGTTATAGGTAAAGATACGCTGGGCAACTGGCAAGATGTAAACGTTTCTACGGTTTACAGTTGGAACGTAGTATATTCAGTTTCACCTACGGCGGTTATATCTAATTTACCAGATAGTATTACAGCAAATACCACCGCGAATATTACCGTAGGCGGTACGGGTATTGTAGCCTATAAATACAGTCTTGACGGAGGCACATGGAGCGCAGAAACTGATATAAGTACAGTTTTAAGTCTTTCGTCATTAATTGAGGGTTCTCATACTATAAACGTAATTGGCAAGAATTCTATAGGCACATGGCAAGAAACAGCCAGTTCAACAAATTATACATGGGTTATAATAAGTACAACTTTGCCAAGCGCGGTTTTATTAAATTTACCTGATAGTTTAACTGTTGATAATACCGCGTTAATAACCGTAAGCGGCAGTGGGGTTGTAGCCTATAAATACAGTCTTGACGGTGGCGCGTGGAGTTCTGAAACAGATGTAAGTATTCCTATAAATTTATCAGGTTTAAGCGATGGTATTCATACCATAAGCGTAATTGGTAAAAACTCTATAGACGCCTGGCAAGAAACAGCAAGTTCAACAGATTATACATGGGAAGTCAACACATCGCGGCCAACGGCTGTATTATCAAACTTACCGTCTACAGTTTCGGTTTCTGATACTGCTAGTATAAGTGTAAGCGGCAGTGGTGTTGTGGCCTATAAATACAGTCTTGACGGGGGCGCGTGGAGTTCTGAAACAGATGTAAGTATTTTTATAACTCTTTCTGGTTTAAGCAATGGTTCTCATACTATAAGCGTAATTGGTAAAAGCTCATGGGCCTGGCAAGAAACAGCAAGTGCTACCAGCTATACATGGGAAGTCAATACAACACAGCCTGTAGCCGTATTATCAAACTTACCGCCCGCCATAGATACTACCGGCAGCGCGAATATAACAGTAGGCGGTACAGATGTTGTGTCTTACCAATTTAGCATTGACGGCTCGGCATACAGCGCAGAGACAAATATAAGTACGCCAATAACACTTACTGCCCTGGGTGACGGCCTGCATGTTCTTAGTGTTATTGGTAAAAACAGTCTTGGTGTTTGGCAAGATACAGGCAGCGCGACCCAGTATATTTGGACAAAAGCCTCGGCTTCAACGGCTGTTTTTACAAGCGTTCCCGGTAGTGTTGAAAATACAGGTTCGGCAGTATTAACAGTGGGCGGTACAGGTGTTATATCTTATCAATATAGTCTTAACGGCGGTTCATGGAGCTCTGAAACAGATATAAGCGTATCTATTTCTCTTTCTGGCTTAAGTGACGGTTCAAATACAGTTTTTGTAATAGGTAAAAATAGTTATGGTATTTGGCAAGATATTGGCAGCGCAGCTTCATACAGCTGGACAGTTGATACAACGCCTCCTGTTTTTGGGGGTATTACCTACGCCAAATCTATAAGTAAGTACGAGGTAGAATTAGGCTGGGCAGAAGCATCTGACACCATTACCACAGATTCAAGTTTTTTGGTTTATGACGTTTTCATATCAACAACTTCGGGAGTTTTTGATTTTTCAAAACCAGCTAGAACATCACCGGCGGGAGCGGTTTCTATTAGTGTTGATAGTTTAACTCATGAAACAATGTATTACTTTGTTGTACGCGCGAGAGATACTGCCGGCAACCGTGATACCAATATCATAGAAAAAGAGCAGTCTACCATGAATTATACGCCTGACCAGCCCTGTGCCGGTGTTTATATAAATAGTGTATGCAAGCCATCATCGCCTTACCATGTGCCGGGGCCATCAAATATAGCAAAATTATCTAATTCAGAATTTGTTGTTTCGGCCAAACACCAAAAACAATTATGGTTTTTTAATGCCGATACCGGCAAGGCATTAAGAGTAAAAACTTTGCGATACAGACCAACGGCTTTAGGCACAAATTCAAATGATGAAGTTTACGTGGGTAACTCAAGAAATAAGCGAATTGATATTTTTAATAAATATGGCATATTTTTAAGAAGTTTTGGTGAGGGGTTAATCAATAAGGCAAATGATATAGAAATAAGCGAAAGCTTAAATAAAATTTTTATTACCGATGGTATTCATGATGAAATAAACTCTACGGGTTGTCTCCCTTTTAATGTATATAACGTGAAAGTATTTGACTTAAATGGTAATTATATTAATAATTTTGATAACCGGCTTGATTATAACGAAAATGGTATTCTGGGAGAAATTGGTATTAATTGGGACTGTACAATGCATGAATACTTAAATTATCCTGTTGGTATAAAAGTTAATAATAGTACTTCAAACATTGTTATTGCCGATAACAACAACAGATTTACTCATCTTTATGATAACTCAGGAGTGTATATTAGGTCTATGGCTAAAAACATTACGCCAGATTGCGGTATGATGTGTGAGGGCGACTCATATTGGGATAGACCAATGGGTATAGATGTTGATTCAAACGGTTTAATATATGTAGCCGATGGTTTTTACGGCGAAGTAAACGTTTTTGACGCAACCTTAACGTCACTTGTAGGAACATATGGTTCGCATACCGGCTTGGGCGGTACATTAGAGCAGCCTACAGATGTTATGGTATACGGTAACGGCAAAATATATGTGACAAATTCGGGACGAAACCGAATTGAAGTTTTTAACCAGTAAAACAGGAGTTTTATATGAAAAATTTAATAAATAGACTAATTCATATCATTAAGAAAAATAATATTTATTTTTTTATTATTCTTTTACCGGTACTATTAATAGTTTTTTCGCAAAAAGAATATTCGGTACATGATGCCAGAGGCGGGGGCGGCAGTGTTTGTACAGCGTGTCATCAACTGCACGGCGGGACAAGTGTAGGCGGCCCCTTATTGCTGGCAAGTGTCGCCCAAACAAACGTGTGTTTAAGCTGCCACTTGACGGGTGGCGATGGAGATCAATTTGGTTTTATACCTAAAACTCACAGCGGTTCAACTTATGGAGCTTTTGAAAGAACATGTACAGAATGTCATACCCCGCATGTTGGCAATACTGGCAACATAAGACTTATAAGAGGAGCTACGGCTACTGTTAAAGTTCAAGGTGTTGTTTCTACGGGTCCTACAACTTACGGTGATACACCGGTTATTTTTATGGCTACCAGCGGCTCTACAAACGCTTTCGCAACCGGCATAGGCACAACAGGCCTTTGTGAAGTATGTCATTCTCAAACAAAGTTTTTTCAGTCTCAATATGCTTCTTATGGGGTAGGTTCTCACCCAGAGCCTGCAACTGCCTATTGTACCCAAACATGTCATTCTCATGCTAATGACTTTAGACCTGCCGGCGGCGGATGTCTTGCGTGTCACGGCGGCGCGAGACCCGATGATACCGGTGACGGTATTGATCGTAGATCTATAGGTGATGATTTTCTTAAAACTTCTCACCATGTAAGAGACGGTAAAGATGGAATGCTTTCAAGCGACTGTGCTGTTTGCCATTGGGAAGGCAATATTGAAGCTGATGGTTCTATTACATTGCATACAACTTATCATAAAAATAGTAAAGTAGACTTGCGTCATGCCGATTCAAACGCTGTTATAACTCTTGCCTCGGCAGCGAATTTTACAAGAAATACAACAGTTACAATTGCTAATGATCCTAACCCTAACACAAACAATATTGACCCTACTGATGGTACAGCCGATATTCAAGATTTTTGCATGGCCTGCCATGACAGTAACGGCGCAAACGCTATTGGTACCTCTATAACCACACTTGGCGCTTCGCATAGCGCCACAAAGCCCTTTTCAAGTATGACAAGAAGCGCAGTGCCAGATGTTTTTACCGCGTTTGCAACATCAAATTCAAACTTTCATCCGGTGCGGGGTACCAGAGGAAACACTGATGCGCAAACTACATTAATATCGCCATGGGATACGGGCGGGCCGCATACCATCTCTTGTTTTGACTGTCATGAGGCAAATGCTCACGGCGGCGCAAATACAAGAATATTACGTGAAGATACTACAAGTATTAATTTTGCCGCGATGCAGGCTTTAAAAGATGCCAATCCTACCAGTGAAATACAAGATGGTCAGCAAACAGCGGCCGTTAATTCTTTATGCAGCAAATGTCATGATTTTAGTACGTTAGCCAGTGTATGGGTCGCTAATACCGGCCGTCATCTTACTCATGGTGATGGCAGCGATTCTGGTACTAAACAAGCTGGTTGTTTTAACTGTCATGGTTCACCTTTTAATTTTAATATCACTGCCGCATATACTGATCCGGCTAATGCTAAACCTACTGTGAATGGCGGCGCGGCGGGCTCTATTCACGGTAATAACTTTAAATGGGCCGCTGATCATGATATTACTGCGGCGCAGAATGTACAAAGTTTTGCATTTGCGATGGGCGGCTATTTAACCTATGCATATGGTGCAGGCGGCGGAACATGTAGCGGAGGGGACTGCTCTCATGGTACAGGCGCCAGAAACTTTTAATAGAATAGAATAAAAGAAAAGTCATTTCGTGCTTAACACGGAATCCATTAAATATGAATTAACGTGTTAGTCGATTCTTGGTAGGTAGCATAGCATGAAATCCCACAAATCACAATCATATCCAAGTAGAATCCCGAATTTGTCTCATGTATTTTCGATTTTTTTATAGAGCCTGGATTAATATTTTTTATAGAGAAAAATAAACTTGATTATCTGTTAATTTACCCGTAAATGTACTATGAAAAAAGATAAAAAAAATATAAAATATCTTTTTAACGGTATAGGTTCATCAAAATTCGCGTTAGTTCTTATTGGCCTTGTATTATTATTTTTAATAGTCGCCATTATTCTACCGCAAGCAGAGTTTTTTACTGCTGAACAGATAAATAGCTGGCAAGAAGAAAGACCTTTAGTTGGCAAAATAGCCGATACCTTGGGCTTATTTGATATTTTTAATTCTCATTTTTTTTTATTCACAATAGCTCTTTTGTTTTTAAACATTTTAGTATGCACAATACTTCGTTTTAATAAAACCGGCGGCCTTAAAGCCTTAAAAGGTTCGGGAAAAATTCGCGTATACGGATTTCTTACCATACATTTTAGTTTATTGCTTTTACTTATTGGCACTTTTTTAAGTTCTTCTTTTCAATTGAAAGGTTCTATTGTTTTAACAGAAAATCAGAGTTTTTTTGACAAAGAGGATAATTACCAATACCTTTCAAAAGGCGCCTTTAGAGAAAAAGAACATCTCGGTTTTATGATTAGGCAAAAAAAAATTGACGCTTATTATGAAGACGGCAAGCATCACCTTAGAACAGATTGTTACATTGATATATTAAATAAAAATAATAAACTGACTATGGCCGCAGTAAAAGTAAATAAGCCGTATAATTATAATGGTTATGATATAACAACCTCTGAAATTGGTTTTTCGCCTCTTATTTTAATTTATGATGAAAATACAGGAAAGAAAATGGGGGGAACATATTTTGCTTTAAATACTTCGCGTATAGCGGGTAATCGGGTTTATAGAGATTATTTCAAATTTCCGTTTTTCGAAAATAAAATATTTTTTACCATATATCCCGATTATAAAGAGAAAGATGGTAATATTATAAAAACGGGAGAGAATCCCGTAAACCCGATTATACTTGTTGAAACTCAAAATGAAGAAGGTGATTTTATCAAAATAGGCCATGTTCGGCTGAAAGAAAAAATCAAAATTGCAAATTATAATTTTTATTTTGCAGATTTAAAATGGTGGAGCAAATATATCATTATGGATGATCCGGGATATCCTATAGTCGCTATAGCTTTATGGATTGGTGTTATTGGTTTAGTTATTCGGTATTATCCTGATATTGCCAGGTGGGCAAAAGAAAATGAGAATATAGCTTAGAATAAAAGAGAGTAATGATAATAAAATAGGAGTTAATTATGATGCAAGCAGAGGTAATACTATTTTGGATAACTGTTTTTGGTTATGCTGCCGCGTTTATTTTTCATATTTTTGGTATTGTAAATAAAAAAGAAAACTTAATAAGATATACTTTCTATATTCTTTATATAAATATATTTTTACATACTACAGTTATCATTTTACACTGGATACTTACCGGTCATTCTCCTGTAACTAACTCGTTTGAGAATAAGCTGTCGGGTACATGGTTTATTATGCTAATTTATTTGATTATGGTAAAATTAAAAAAAGTTGAAAAATCTCCTGCTATTGTAATTACGCCGTTAGTTTTTTTTCTTCTTGGTTATGGTTATCTTCATGGTATAAAAATAAAACCTATAGGGCCAGCCTATGACAGCCCCTGGCTTGCTGTACACGTTATTTTTGCCTGGTTTGCTTTTAGTTCTTACACTATTGCTACTGGTGCGGGTATAATTTTACTTTTGAAAGTGAAAAATCCAAAAAGTGAAAAATTCAAAAAAATGGCAGCAATTAATGTTCTTGACGAAAGGTGTTACCGTTATGTTGTTTTAGGTTTTGTTAATCATGCGGTAATGATTACAGCAGGAGCTTTATGGGCAAAAAAACTATGGGGCAACTATTGGGTTTGGGATCCCCTTGAAATATGGTCATTAATTTCTTTTTTATTTTACGCTTTTTATTTGCACGCAAGATCATTTTTAGGCTGGAAGATGCAGAAGGCCGCATACTTGATTATTGTAGGGCTTTTCATTCTTATTATTTCTTTTTTTGGTGTGGGATGGTTTGGTCCGTCACCGCATCCTTTATGAAAGTTTTTTAAATATTAATTTTAGAATTAAATTATAAAAGTAAATCTAATGGGAAAAGAACAAGTCACATTAATAAAAAGTACCGGGAATATTTTTTCTTTTCGTTATATTGTCACGGTAACAGCAATTTTATTTTTATTTGTAAATATAATAATCTATTTTCAGTTTGATCCTTTTGATCCCAGATCGATAATTGCTAAAGTTTTTAGCGCGTTATTTTTATTTTTATTTATTTTGTCTTTTCCCGTGGGCGCCTTTTTTACTAAAAAATATTTGAATAAAGAAGAAAACAAAAAGCAGTATGTTATTTGGGGCATAACGGGTATTGGGTGGTTTTTTGCGGCAATACTTAGCATAGAGTGTATTGCCAGATTTTTTCCTGTAATTGATACTCAGCCAATTAATCCGGGGGTAAAACACTTTTGGCCCGATCACAACAGAGCGCCAAATGCTATTGGGCATAATGATTTAGAAATACCTATAATTACAAAAAAAAATAATACAGCTACAATTCATTATTCTGATGATCAGTTCAGAATTGCAGTGCTAGGCGATTCTTTTACAGAAGGTTTTGGCGTTTCAAGAAAAAATCTTTTTACGCGTCATCTAGAAAATAATTTAAATAAAAGCGGTTCAAATAAGAAATATATAGTCTTTAACACAGGCCACAGAGGATTAAACACAAAAGACGAACTTGAAATAATAAAAAAACAACTCATTATAATTCGGCCCCATATTGTTATTTTAGCTTATGTTTTAAACGATGCAGAACTTAAATCGGGCGGCGGCGAAAAATTGAAACAAGAGGGTTTTTTTAACGCTATTAAGTGGATGCTTGCTGCTTCTTTGCTTGAAACAGAAGGTTCTTATGCTTTTTATCGCTATTTTCATATGACAATTCTTCAAGACGGTGAAATTTATTCTGAAAATATACAAAAGCTATACAATAGTGATTCTAAAGGCTGGCAAATGGTTCAAAGTTCTCTTGCAGAACTGGCAGAGCTTCAAGAAAAAAATAACTTTCGAAGTATTGTAACTGTGCTTCCTTTTTTTCATAATGAAAGCATAAAACTGAAAAATATTAATGAAAAAGTAATTAAAGAAGCACAAAAAAATAATCTTGAAGCTTATGATTTTCTTGATCAGTTTTTGTCTAAAGGCAAGCTTAGCGAATTTGCCTTTAGTAATGTAGACAGCCACCCAAACGCGAAAGCTCACGCTTTAATTGGTAAATGGCTTTCAGAAATTATATTAAAAAGAGATTAGATAAGAAAGCCAAGAAACCATATAAAAGCTGAAATCATTTTATTAGGTATTTGAGAAATTTTTGACTAGAAAACCTGAAAATATATTAAATAAAAAGTATATGGGTTTAATAAGGAAGCCATGCCGCGACCAAATCGTTCAAAAAAAGTATTAAAAGGGAGAGTTAATAGGATGGTACCCCCCTGAAGCGATTGGAATATTTTCAAAATAATGGTCTATACGAAAAGGCAAAAAATTTAATATATTTCTTGATATTGTTGATTCTCTATCTTGAATAATATCCCAAGGAGTTCTTTTCTTTTTGCTTCTATTTTTGTGTAATGAATTATAAAATAAAACATAAGAAGAGGCTTTTTTCATAAAATCATTTTGATCAACATATTCTTCA
>Ga0224501_10000244_pt1 | contig 49067 bp, 42 predicted proteins | sample SF_Oct11_sed_USG_4_FD_169105 | JGI IMG/M metagenome (GOLD analysis project Ga0224501, IMG submission 169105) | Sediment microbial communities from San Francisco Bay, California, United States - SF_Oct11_sed_USGS_8_1 | ecosystem: Environmental > Aquatic > Marine > Sediment | place: USA... | reverse complement strand
TTAGTCACTATCCGAGTAGGGTTGGAAAGTGGATTTGGCGTTGCCACATCGATCTGTCACAGCCAAATCATGAATTCATGAATTTTATTACTCCGTTTTTACTCCAGTATGATTCCTTAATTTTCACGATAGAGCGATTTGTGCAAGAACCTTTAAAGGCGAAGAAAGTTGCTCTAATTCCGCCATCCATAGATCCTTTAAGCGCCAAAAACAAAACTCTTTCTCAAAATCTAATTCTTTTAGTGTTAGACAAATACGATGTGGATGCTGAAAAACCAATAATGACGCAAGTCGCTAGATTTGACCCGTGGAAAGACCCTTTAGGAGTGATCGATGTTTACAGATTAGTTAAGGAAAAAATGCCTAGCGTTCAACTGTTATTGATAGCTAGTATGGCCAAAGATGATCCGGAGGGATGGACGTACTATGAGAAAACCGCTCGGCACGCAACAGAAGACTATAACATACATTTGCTGACAGACCTAAAAGGTGTAGGCGACATCGAAGTCAACGCATTTCAGAGAGCTTCAGACGTCGTTTTACAGAAGTCTATACGTGAAGGATTTGGTCTCAGCGTGGCCGAAGCTTTGTGGAAGGAAGTGCCAGTTATCGGCGGCAATGTTGGAGGAATCCCATTGCAAATACTCCATGGTAAGACCGGATTCTTAGTCAACAGCATTGAAGAGGCAGCTGAAAAAACTATCTACCTACTTAAACACCCTGCAGAAGCCAAAAAAATCGGGAAACAGGGCAGAGAGCACATTTTGAAAAACTTTTTGATCACAAGACATTTGAAGGATTATCTGAAACTTTTTGGTTCGCTCTCAAGATTTTCTGGGTTGACAACAAATGTAGCTTAGTGTTTCAGTTCTCCTTTTCCAGGTTGGGCGCGTTCTTAGGAATTCTGGTCCATTGGGGAGTCAGCCTTCGTCAATCCGAACTGTGATTCCATAGCACAGGTTAACCATACTGCAGGAGACCTACTTGGTAAAACAGCACGCGCGATCTGTGACAAGATGCATAACGAAGAAATTCGAAAGACTTGTCAGAGATCCGAGGGAAGGGATACCAATTTATCAGTAGCAAAACGCTGTAAAACGTCCCACTTTTTCATAACAACCAGAGGGAAAGTTACCGAAAGAAATTTTAAGCTTAAACCTTCGTAAACGTGTTTAAGTGAATACAATGGTTATTCCTGAAACTTTTTTCGCTGAAAGAACATCACTGCTAAAGGCGTCGGAGATCCGAGAGCTTCTGAAGTGGGTTGCTGAGGGAGGTATAATCTCCTTCGGCGGCGGTATGCCCTCCCCAGCCACGTTTCCTCGACAACAGATTATAGAGGCTATCACCGAAGGGATAAGTGAGCACGGTGACAAGCTTCTACAGTACGGCACTACGCAGGGGTTGAATGAGCTGAGATCAGAGCTCAAGAATTTTATGGAGTGGAGAGGAATTAATGTGTCAAACGTCGACGACATTGTCGTTTTAAGCGGAAGCCAACAAGGGCTTGACATGTTTGGGAAAGTTTTCATCGATGAAGGAGACGTCGTGCTTATGGAGCTTCCAGCTTACCTAGCTGCCATTAACGCCTTTAAGCTTTATGATCCAGAGTTTGTCGGATTGAAAATGGATGATGACGGCATCATAATGGACTCCTTAGAAAGCGTCCTGAAAGAATTAAAGTCTAAGCATAAAAAAGTAAAGTTTCTGTATACGGTTCCTACGTGTCAGAACCCTACTGGCGTAACCTTATCTGTGGAGCGCAGGAAACGTCTTCTCGAACTTGCCTCGGAGTACGACTTTCTGATCATTGAAGACGACCCCTACAGTCTAATCCTCTATGAACCGATTGACGTTGCTCCTCTAAAATCTATGGACGGTGAAGGACGAGTTACATACTTGTCAACCTTCAGCAAGATTCTCTCTCCTGGGCTTCGCCTAGGATGGGTGTTAGCTGACGCTAGGCTCATCAAGAAGTTTGTGCTCGCCAAACAGGGCATGGACCTGTGCACCTCACCGCTTCTGCAGTACATCGCTTATGTGGCTCTGAAACGAAAGGTTATCCAAGAGAATCTTTCAAAGATTCGTGGGCTCTATAAGACGAAGAGAGACAAGATGCTGGAGGCTCTGGAGACCTACTTTCCAGAGGGATGCAAGTGGACAACGCCCATAGGCGGGCTGTTCATATTCGCTTGGGTTCCCGAAAGAGTGAACACCAAGGAGCTTATCCAAGACTGCATCAAGAAATATGGGATTGCATACGTTCCAGGCCAGTCATTCTTCGTGGATGAAAGCGGAACAAACACGATGAGGCTGAACTTTAGCTACCCGGCGATGGACGAAATAGAGGAAGGCATCAAAAGACTAGGACAAGCAATCAAAGAAAGGCTGTAAGCAACAGACACAGTAGCCTGTTTTTAGAACCCTGTAACGTTCTTACCTATTCTTTTCCATGAAGCTTTCCACTTCATTTAATGCTTGATCAAGTGTTTCAACTGGTGGTAAGAAAACTACTCTGATATGTCCTGCGCCATAAACTGGGTCAAATCCCGAACCATGCACAAACAGCACACCTGTCTCCCTCAACAGTTCTAAGGCAAAGTCCCTGTCGGTTTTCCACCTTAATCCCACTCCTTCTATCCTTGGGAAGGCATAGAATGCTGCTTCTGGCTTTGCACAACTTATCCCTTTCATTTCATTCAGCCTTTTCCACGCGTAATCTCTTCTCTTCCTGAGCTTTGCAACCATCTCTTTAATGTGGTCTTGTGGTCCGGTTAAGGCTGCCACGCCAGCTTTCTGAACCGGCGTGTTTGCACATAATCTTATTCGCGCCTCTTTTTCGATGCACTGTTTCAACTCTTGCAACTGGTTGTCTTGCTCGTGAAAGTATATGTAGCCGAGTCTCCATCCTGTCATCAAATACGCTTTTGAGAAGCCGTTCAATCCTATCACTGGAACATCCTTGGCCAAATGAGCACTGCTAACAAACTTTCCCGCATAAGTAATCTGGTCGTAGATTTCATCTGACAAAACTGGGATGTCATACTCGCCTGCAAGGTCTAATATTTGCTTTACAACTTTCTCTTCATAAAGTGCACCGCAAGGATTGTTCGGGTTGATAATTACAATCCCGCGTGTTTTCTCTGATATTTTGCTTTTCAAGTCTTCAATGTTTGGTTGCCAACCATTTTCCTCAACAGTCTTATACGTGATTGGTTTTCCACCAAAGAATTTGGCATATGAAATGTAGGGGGGATAGGCTGGTCCCGGAAGAAGAATCTCATCTCCGGCATCAATAAGTGCAGCCGTAACCATCTGGATACCTTCAGAAATCCCTGCGGTAACAATTATATCCTCAGCGGAAATATCCACATCATTTACTCTCTTTTCTTTTTCGCTTATGGCTTGTCTAAGCTCCAGCAGTCCTTCGGAAGGCGAGTAACGATTTGCTCCTTCCCTAACCGCATCCATTAAGGCTTGCTTAACATGCAGTGGCGTGTCAAAATCAAATGCAACAGGATCTCCTATGTTAAGGTAATAAATTTTTTTCCCAGTTTTCGCGAGCTGCTTTGCATGAACAATGACGTCGCGAATGGCATATTCAATGGTCCGCACCCTTTCAGTGACCTTTACATTAGCCAAGGCTTTAACCTCATTCAGGGTTTAGGCTTTTGCTCTAAAAGGGAAATAAGTGTTATGGCGAAAACTATTCTTTAGCTATGAATCTGGCGGTTGCTTCAAAGCCTTCCTCTGTATAGACACTTATTGTTACCTCTTCATTTTCATATGAGCTCCAGTTCAATGAGAATGCAAGAGTCACGTTTTTGCCCGCTTCGACTAGAATTCCAACTCCTTTGCTTTCATAAACTATTTCATTTTCTAAACTTACAACTATTCGAGCAACAGTTACATCTAGTAGAGACTCCTTGACGTTTTCAATCGTTACGTTTAAGTATCTGCTACCTTCTGAGGTTTTGAAACTCGCATTGATTATTTTCAACTCAACAGAGGGTAGCGTTATACTCCTCGAAATGTTCAGCCAATCTGCGGTACAAACCATTATGATAACGCTTTCCCCTCTAAAACTTGTCCAATTAAACGCGCAGCTAAACTGGCCCTCTTCGCCAGCCGATATCCGCCAAGAAGACGGTGTTACTTCCGTTGCATTTTCGTTAAGCCTTATCTGTGTAACGTTGATGCTTCGGAGAGAACATGGCGTATTTGTTACATTCACTGAAAAGTGCTCTATGTCATCTAAGTCAAACTTTACATCGGTTATATTCCAGACAATGGTGGGAGGTGTTATAACAACCTTACCCGGTATAATAAAACCTTGCTTGGTGTAAACCCTAACCGTGACCGTTTCGTTACGATAGGCATTCCAGTTCCAAATGCACCGTATAGTTACTGATTCGTTCTTTGGAATGGAGATTGGTATGATGTCTAATGGAGGGATCGTATCGAGTATAATTGTTGTTTCATCCGGTAACGTTAGATTCACTCTATTTATCATTGGAGTTGCTGTGGAGTATTCGGAACTGCTAATGGTCAAATTGAAATATGTTGTGTCCGTGTAGTCAAACTTAACTTCATCTATGTAGAGAACAGCGCCTAGGAGTTCATTTGTTGTATAAACCGACTCGTAGCCCTCCAATGTTTCTACGGTAATTGTAACGTTTTCTCCTCTATGGTTCTCCCAATTCCAATCACATCGGAATGTTTCTGTTTGGTCTGGCGGCAAAACGTAAGGGAGCGACGGAGTAACGTTCAAAGAGGTTATGGAGTCGTCGAGTACAATTATTTTTGAAATCGTGAGATTTATGATGGATGCGTAGTTTTCCACGGTCAAATTGAAGTATTCGATGCTTTGAGACGGGTCGAATTTGGGTGTTAACTTCAGCTTTACTCTTGGTGTGACATACGAGTAACTCTTTGTTGAAGCATTAGCTGCGACTGGTTCTATTCTCAGAGTCTCTCCAGCAAAGTTGCCCCAATTCCAATTGCAATTGAAAGTTTGCTTCGTTCCTCTCCTGAGAGGGAATGGAAGGGCTGGGCCCGCTTTTGTAACATTGTATACTTCATTTTTCCCCTCCACGCTTAAGCGGATTGCCGTTATGTCTACATCCGAAATTGAGTTGGAGGGATTAAGAATTGTTACACTAAAATATCTAGCATCGAAAACGGGAAAAACAACATCTTCTACTATAAGCAGTGTGGTGTCTTCCGGCATGTTGTAATAGCTTGACATAACCCACAAATATGACACAAGGGCTCCGAAGACAGCGGAGCACAACATTAAAACTATCAGTATAAAATGTGAAACAGCTTTTGTTTCTTTCAATAATTGCACATTGTTTCCTCCTTTTTTGCGAGATTGCTGTAATCATATTCCTCGGAGATAAATAAGCATTCTTCTCAACGAAATAGATGGTGCGAAAAATTGAAAATTACCCTAAGCATGAAAAGCGCAATCTTGTTGAGAGTATCATCTTTCTAAGCCGGCTCGAGCTGTTTTGCTCTTTCCGCTGCCTTTGTCACGGCTGCAATTATCACCGCTCTAAGTTTGCCTTCCTCAAGGGCTAGGAGCCCCTCGACGGTCGTGCCAGCGGGTGTGGTGACCATATCCTTGAGTTTAGCTGGGTGTTCTCCGGTTTCGACAACCATTTTTGCCGCGCCGAGAGTTGTTTGTGCTGCAAGGATTATTGAAACATCTTTTGGTAGACCTAGTCTTACACCCGCGTCGGCTAAGGATTCTATGATTAGGTATATGTATGCTGGGCCGCTTCCAACCAAGCCCGTTGCTAGATTTAGATATTTCTCGTCCAGCGTTATGACGTGCCCTAAAAGTGAAAGTGTACCAATCACGGTTTCCAGCTCTTTCTTCTTTGTGTTTACCGATGGGCATATCGCTATCATGGCTTCTCTGACTTGGCATGTTATGTTAGGCATCACTCTAATGACGGGGGCATCCTTTGGTAGATGTTTTCTCAGGAACTCTAATGTGACGCCAGCTGCTATTGAAACAACTATTTTTCCCGGTTTCATTGCTGGCGCTATTTGTTCTAAGGCCTTTTTCATATGTCTGGGTTTTACGGCGATTATTGTAAGGTCCGCGAAAAAAGCAGCCTCTTTTGCATCATCTACACATTTCACGTTGTACGTTTGATTTATGTATTTGCGGCGGCTCTCGAGGATCTCGAATACTTGTATGTCTGGGGGTCCATACTCGCCTGACTTTAGAAAACCTGAAATCATAGCTTCACCCATTTTACCAGCGCCGACAATCGCCAATTTAGGCTTGCTCTTGTTCAAATAATTCATCTCCAACTCCTATCTTCGGGTTATATCTTTTGAGCAACTATTAAGTTTTTCACCAAGGGCTGATTTTCAAGCGTTCACGCGATCTTAGCGCGCGCTCTTCACTCTGCACAGCGTCCTCTCACAGCGTCGGCCGCATAGTCAGGCGGCATTTCTAATGATTACAAGGGCGAACGTTTGACATGAAACCCAGCGCGCGCGCTGCTATAGTGCGTCCTTCGGCTGATGAAACTTGTAGCCCGAACTAGAGCCGCACATGTGACAACGAGAGTAAGCAATCTTTAAAAATTTGGAAACTTCAGATATCGAGAAGCGTAGGTGTTAAGATGTGGGATTGATTTTTGACATCAAGAGATTTGCAATTCATGATGGCCCAGGAATTCGTACAACAGTTTTTCTTAAGGGCTGTCCATTGAACTGCCTATGGTGTCATAATCCCGAGGGGAAAGCGAGAGAACGGGAATTTATGTGGTGGAAAGAGAAGTGCGTGGGATGTAGAGATTGTGAGAATGCCTGCACCAAAAGCGCTATCTCTTTCTATGATGATTCCTTACTACTAGACAAAAGAAAGTGTGACCTGTGCGGAGCTTGTGTGAACGTCTGTCACTCACAAGCCTTGAAACTAATTGGAAAAGAGATGACGGTGGCCCAGATAATGAAGGAGATTGAAAAGGACATGTTGTTTTACGATGAATCAAGAGGCGGGGTAACTTTTTCTGGAGGAGAACCGCTGATGCAACCGTTTTTCTTACATGGCCTTCTGAAAGCTTGCAAAGAAAGAGGAGTCCATACAGCCGTTGATACTTGTGGGCATACAAACTCAGACGTACTCTTAGAAATCAGCAAACATGTAGACCTGTTTTTATATGATGTGAAGGTAATCAATGATGAAAAACACATCAAGTTTACAGGCGTATCGAACAAACTTATCTTGGATAACCTGAACATGCTTTCAAAAATCCGACAGAAATTAATTGTGCGTTTTGCTCTCATTCCAGGCGTGAATAATGATAAAGAAGATATTTTAGAACTCGGCGCATTTGTCTCTTCGCTTGAAAATGTAAAAGAAATAAGCATACTTCCCTATCACAAAGGGGGAATTGAAAAGTCCAAGCGACTGAGGAAACCGGAATATTTATTCTTCTTGAGTCATTCCCCCACTGCAGAAACAATTAGTGAAATTGAAAGAACGTTGAAGGATTTTGGATTGATGATCCAAATAGGTGGATAGTAATATGATGTCAGAAAGAGTTAGACGCTTGAGAGAGCAAAGTGTTAACTCAAAACCCTATATCTCAACTGAAAGAGCTGAACTGCTTACTCAATTTTATCAAAGCGACGCTTCTTATATGGTTTCTAGTCCTGTAGGTCGTGCCTCCGCCTTTGGATATTTGTTGGAAAACAAGACAATATCTATCAACGAAGGAGAATTAATTGTGGGGGAGCGAGGGACTGCGCCAAAAGCCACTCCGACCTATCCGGAATTGTGTTGTCATACACTTGAAGATCTAGAAATGTTGAATTCAAGAAAAACAACGCCTTTTCTTGTAAGCGAAGATACTAAAAAAATCTATCGCGAAAAAATTATCCCTTTGTGGAAGGGCAAGAATATGCGTGAGCGAGTTTTCTCGGCTATGTCTGAGGAGTGGACGAACGCGTTTAATTCCGGTGTGTTTACAGAATTTATGGAGCAGAGAGCGCCTGGGCATGCTGTTTTGGATGACACGATCTATCATAAAGGCCTGCTTGGTTTTAAGGAAGAAATCAAGAACAAATTGAATAATTTAGATTATTTCGGCGATCCTGATGCCTACAGCAAAGAGCAGGAACTCAAGGCGATGCAAATAGCGGCGGATGCATTGATTATTTTTGCGGAGCGACACGCTGAAAAGGCAAGAGAGCTTGGAGAAGTGGAGAAGAACCCGCGTCGAAAAAAGGAACTTCGGAAAATCACTGATGTTTGCTCTCATGTCCCAGCCCATCCGCCGAGGGATTTCTGGGAAGCCTTACAGATGTACTGGTTTATCCATATAGGCGTCATAACCGAACTTAATGTCTGGGACTCCTTCAGCCCAGGTCGACTTGATCAGCACTTGTACCCTTTTTATAAAAAAGACTTGACAGAAGGAAAAATGACAAAAGAGTTCGCAAAAGAGCTGTTAGAATGCTTTTGGATCAAATTTAACAATCAACCAGCTCCTCCAAAAGTAGACATCACGCAAGAACAGAGCGGCACCTATCAGGATTTCGCCTTGATCAATGTTGGCGGCTTGAAGGAAGACGGGTCAGACGGTGTTAACGAGCTCTCCTACCTTATACTAGATGTATTGGAAGAGATGCGGTTAATCCAGCCGAGTGTATGTATTCAACTCAGCAGCAAAAACCCACACCGATTTCTCAAAAGAGCTCTTGAAGTTGTTAAAACAGGTTTCGGGCAACCTTCGATCTTCAATACCGATGTCATCATCCAAGAATTCCTCCGTGCCGGAAAATCAATGAAAGATGCAAGAGCTGGGGGCCCAAGTGGCTGTGTTACGATCAGTGCCTTCGGAAAGGAAAGCTGCACTCTAACAGGGTATTGCAATTGGCCAAAGATTTTTGAGCTTACCCTTAACAATGGGATTGACTCGCAGAATGCAAAGCAAATCGGTCTGCAAACAGGAGATCCCTCCAGCTTTACCTCCTTTGACGAGCTGATGACAGCTTACAAAAAACAACTTCGATATTTTGTCGACCTTAAGGTCAAAGGCAATAATATCATTGAAAGACTCTATGCTAACTATATGCCTGCCCCCTTTATGTCACTGCTGTTTGATGATTGCATAGCGAAAGCAAAAGACTACCATGACGGAGGGCCACGATATAATTCGACGTACATTCAAGGCGTTGGGATTGGTACTTTGACCGACTCGCTTTCCGCGGTGAAACATCACGTGTTTGACACAAAGAAGTTGACTATGAAAGAACTGCTTGACATGCTCAAAAACAACTTTGACGGGTCTCAAAAAATCCAAAGGATGCTGTTGAACGAGACTCCGAAGTATGGTAACGATGATGACTACGCAGACAGCATCGCCTGGTCAATCTTTGAGGAGTACTTTGATGTGGTGGACGGGCGGCCTAATACGAAAGGTGGCGAGTATCGAGTTAACTTATTGCCTACGACTGTTCACATTTATTTCGGACGGGTTACGGGTGCAACACCAGATGGGAGAAAAGCTGGAGAACCTCTTTCAGATGGCATTTCGCCAAGCCAAGGGGCAGACAAAAATGGCCCCACAGCCGTCATCAAATCGGCTGCCAAGATAGACCACACAAAAACCGGTGGAACTCTACTGAACCAGAAACTTATGCCTCAGCTCTTAGCAGATGAAGAAGGGATAGACAAATTGGCCCATTTGGTACGAACATACTTTAGGCTGGGCGGGCACCATATCCAATTTAACGTGGTAGATGCGGAAACGCTTAGAGAGGCGCAAAAAAACCCAGAGAAATACAGAGACTTAATCATTCGAGTGGCAGGCTATAGCGATTATTTTGTTGATTTAGACAAAGAACTGCAAGATGAAATCATAGCAAGGACAGAGCATCGGAACTTTTGACTTATGCTCTCTTCCAATTTGGCACGAAATCGACGGGCGTGGGCAAGAGAACGTTTATAACGTTAAACAAGTTAGCTAATGTTTCCAAAAGGTGAACAGATTTGAAGATTACAGAATTCAGATATCCACTCGGAAAGGTTGAGAGAGGATACAATAATAGAACCCTCTACATAAATCTTACAAGCAATCAAATCAAGAGCAAACCCATCACTCAACGCATGAAAGACGCATTCATAGGTGGCCGCGGCTTCAACCTCTGGCTCCTATGGAACGCCATGCCCAAAGATCGCATCGTCAAATGGGACGATCCGGAAAATGAGATATGTATCGCCTGTGGGCCCCTCGGCGGCACCCCCATATACCCTGGAAGCGGAAAGAGCATTGTCGTCACAATCTCGCCCCTAACAGACTCGGTGATGGACTCCAACGTCGGCGGATACTTCGGACCGTACCTGAAATTCGCTGGATGGGACGCACTCGAGATACAGGGAAAAGCAAAGTCCGAAGTGATAATCTTCATCGACGGAGACGAAGGAAAAGTAGTGATCGAAGACGCTGAAGAGCTTCCTTCCGAGACATATCTACTCGCCGAAATCCTAACAGAAAAGTACGGTGGAGAGTACAAACGTAGCGTTTCAGTGGTCTCTGCCGGTCTAGGAGCAGAGCACACGAGGTTTGGCTGCCTCAACTTCTCATGGTATGACTCCCCGCGCAAGATTGTGAGATACAAGCAGGCGGGAAGGGGCGGCACGGGCACGGTTCTCCGGAACAAGAAGGTAAAGGCAATAGTGGTCAAATTCTCCAACTTAACCGCGAAAGCGAACAATCCCGCAGACTTCGATCTCCTAAGACAGGTAGGCACTGCGTACAGCAAGGAAATCAGAACCCTCGACCCGAAACAACACGAGATGGCGGTCGTAGGGACAACACACCTGATCGACATCATGAACGAGTTCGACCTACTTCCCACGAAAAACTTCAAGTTCGGAAGCCATCGCGAGGCTCTAAAGCTCGGCGAAGAGGTCTATAGAAAGAAGTTTGATTCGGGCTTCGACGGGTGCTGGGTAGGATGCGCGGTTGCATGCTCCCATGGTGTCAAGGATTTTGAACTTAAAACGGGCCCGTATAAGGGTCAACGGGTGTTCGTGAACGGACCAGAATACGAGACCATAGCGGGCCTTGGTAGCAACTGCGGAATCTTCGACGCTGACCACGTGATCGAGATGAACTTCTACTGCGACACCTATGGCATAGACACAATTTCGTTGGGGACAGCTACAGCCTTTGTGATGGAGTGTTGCGAGATGGGGTTGATCGACAAGAACGTCACGGGTGGTCTTGAACTGAATTTTGGGAGCAAGGAGGCAGCCATGGAACTTCTTCATCAGATGGCGAGGGGTGAAGGCTTCGGAGTCGTCGTCGGTCAAGGAATACGTAGGATGAAGAAGCTTTTTGCGGAAAAGTATGGTGCGGATCCGAAAATAATGCGGGATATAGGGATGGAGGCGAAGGGATTGGAGTTTTCTGAGTACGTCACAAAGGAGTCTCTGGCGCAGCAGGGCGGTTATGGACTTGCGTTGAAGGGTCCGCAACATGACGAGGCTTGGCTGATTTTCTTGGACATGGTGCACAACCTGATGCCTACCTTCGAGCAGAAAGCGGAGGCTCTACACTGGTTCCCGATGTTCCGCACTTGGTTCGGCTTGAACGGGTTGTGTAAGCTTCCTTGGAACGACATCGTGCCCGAGGACAACAAGTACACCCGAGAACCTGCCAAGGTGATGGCTCACGTGGAGAATTACGCCAGATACTTCCATGCGGTGACGGGTCTGAAAGTTACGACAGACGACATTATCTCGATGAGTGAGAAGGCGTACAACTTTCAACGCATCTTCAACCTAAGGATGGGTTTTGGCACACGCGAACACGACGACATACCCTACAGAGCCGTTGGACCGGTGACTGAAGATGAGTATGAGAGCCACGCAGAACATTACGATAAGCAGCTTAAAGAGAAGGTATGTTTCAATCCGGACGGCAAGTCGACGAAGGAGAAGTTGACAGTCTTAAGAAAGCATCGGGAAGCAGAGTACGAGAGGCTCAAGGATGCGGTCTACAAGAGGAGAGGATGGAACCACAACGGCGTTCCAACCTTAGAAAAGGTCAGGGAGCTTGGAATAGACACTCCCGACGTTGTGAAACTGATAGAGAAGTTTCAATAACGCTAGAATCGCGCGCGCTAGCCTATTAGCTTAATATGCTCTTCCGAAGTAAACTACCTCTTTTCCTTCTCCGCCGCAACACACACAATTTGAAAACAGTTTCTCTTTTTCAAAGGGTAATAGTCTAATGGTTGCTCCGGTTTCTTCCTTTATTTTTTCTTCGCATGTTGGGCTGGAACACCAGCATGCTCTGATGAATCCACCTTTCTTTTTCAGGGCTTCCTTGAATTCGTCGAAGGTCTTCACTGTGGTTGTGTGGTCTTCCAAGAATTTTTTGGCTTTGTTGAAGAGGGTGTTCTGGATTTCTTCGAGCAGTTTTGTTACGGTATCCACTGTTTTCTCTTCTTTTACGACTAGTCTTTCGCTAGTGTCTCGTCTGGCTAAGGTTACCTGTTTCTCCTTTACATCCCTAGGGCCGATTTCTATTCTTATGGGCACGCCTTTTAGTTCCCATTCGTTGAATTTCCAGCCTGGAGTGTACTCGGCTCTGTCGTCGAGAACAACCGATATTCCATTCTTTTGCAGTTTTTCAAAGATTTCATTGGCTTTTCTCATTATTGATTCCGTGTCGACATTCTTGTAGGGTATTGGAATTATCACGGCTTGCACTGGAGTGATTTTCGGAGGCAAAACCAGTCCTTTGTCGTCGCCGTGAACCATAACCAAACCACCTATCATCCGTGTGCTTATACCCCATGATGTTTGCCAAACATAATGTTCCTCTTCGTCTTCTCCGATGAATTTGATGTCGAAGACTTTAGCGAAGTTCTGTCCAAGATTGTGCGAAGTTCCCATCTGCAATACTTTTCCATCCGGCATCAAAGCCTCTAATGCTGTTGTGTACAATGCCCCGGCGAACTTCTCTTTTTCAGTTTTCTTTCCAGCAAGCACTGGAATTGCCAAGTAATTCTCCATCAAGTCCCTGTATATGTTCAGGATTTCCATGACTTCAGTGTCTGCCTCTTCCTCTGTTGCATGGGCCGTGTGGCCTTCTTGCCAAAGGAATTCCCTTGTTCTCAAGAATAGCCTTGTTGCACTCGTTTCCCACCTTACGATGTTGCACCATTGATTAAGTTTTATGGGCAAATCTCTCCAGCTTCTAATCCACTTCGCATACGTCACGTACATGATTGTTTCAGACGTAGGCCTAACAGCAAGCCTTTCCTCTAGCTTACTGTTTCCGCCAGTAGTGACCCATGCAACTTCCGGAACAAACCCTTCAAAATGTTCGGCTTCTTTCTTCAAGAAACTCTCAGGTATAAACATTGGAAAGTACACATTCTTGTGTCCCTTCTCCTTTATTTTTTTGTTGAAGATTTCTTGGATTTTCTCCCATATGGCGTATGAGTGTTCTCTGAAGATCATGCAGCCCTTGATCGGCGCATAATCAGCTAGTCCAGACTTTAGAACTACTTGGGTGTACCATTCTGAGAAGTTTTCTGACTTTTTAACGGTGATGCCCATCTCTGACATTTTCATCTCTCCCTTGTTTTTCATTCTTAGAAGCATATAATTCTAGTGTAAAATCAATCCTAATGTCAAATAAGTGTAGGAAAAATTCAGCGTTGTGGAACACGATCGCCCATTTCAACCACTCGTAAGCACAGTATGAAGGAGATTATTTAAAAGTTTCTTTCTAAAAGTTCTGTTAGCTGTTGGCCTGACATCTTGCAGGTAAAAGAGGTTGCTAAAGGCAATTTGGGGAAATCCATCTCTATTCCTGTTGTTTCCTAAATTTCGCTAAATGCTCAGGAAATTCCCTGTTTTTGATGCGGTTCTTCATTTTTTCTGTCCACTCAGTAAATTCAGGATTGATTTCTGTCATTTTGTCGCAACACGCTAGTGCTTCTTCAATCCGGTTAAGCATGTGATAAGCCCAAGCCTTGTTATACCAAGCATATGCATTATTTGGGTTGATCTCAAGTGCTTTGTCCGCATACCTCAATGCCTCTCTTGGCTCACCTAAATCAACCAGCGACCATGCCTTATTGAAAAGAGCCGTTTCATTGTAGGGATTGATTTGAAGTGCTTTCTCAGCACATTTCAATGCTTTGATAGTGTAACCCCAATTTTTGCTGTCATTAGCCAACTGATTGAGTGCATTAGCCTTGATTGCGTAGGCTTGATCATTCTGAGGATGTTGTTTAATAATTTGGTTAAGGTACCTTACAGCTTCTTTAATCTTTCTTTGACTGTAAATCATGTACCAAGCTTTGTCTTCCCAGTCTCTTTCTATCATTTTTTATCCTCCGAAATCAATCTTGGGTACCTAGTTTTTGTAGTTTTCTTGTTTTGATATTGTTTCCCGTTTTCAAAGTTTTATTGTTGCAAAGGCGAGGTTCGGAATTTCATATAGCCGTCATAAACAATAAGTTAACAACATCCTTCCTCGTGTAGTCTGGGTCCATATGGACAGCAAGTGTTTTAACTATACTCAACCAAACTTGAATATCCAAGGAAAAGGCGTGAATTACATTGAAAGCCGTTCTTGTTATAGGAGATGGAATGGCTGATAGGCCAATAAGAGAATTAGGCTGGAAAACACCCTTAGAAGCAGCCCGCAAACCTTCGCTAAACCAGATAGCAAAGACAGGAATCTGCGGCATAATGGACCCCATATCACCTGGTCTGCCTCCGGGAAGCGACACAGCCACGCTCGCACTGCTTGGGTACGACGCCTCAAAAGTTTATTCTGGAAGAGGAGCCCTAGAAGCCATAGGCTCAGGTGTGAAGGTTTTACCTAGCGACGTTGCCTTCAGATGCAACTTCGCAACAGTAGACAGAAACCTTGTTGTCTTGGATAGGCGTGCCGGCAGAATCGTGAATGAAGATGCAACTAAATTAGCTGGAAGTCTTCAGAAAATTAAGCTGAAAAAACTTTTAGGCGCTAAGTTCTTTTTCGAAAACACTATTCAGCATCGTGCCGTCCTCGTCATCCGCAAACGCGGCTTATCAACTGCTGTTAGCGACTCTGACCCGGGGGAGGTTGGAGAAAAAGTTTCGGATGTAAAGCCATTAGATGACAGTTCTGGGGCTAAGCTAACAGCCGAAATCGTCAACGAGCTTATGCGTGGATTCCACAAGATTTTGAAAGATCACCCAGTTAACGAAGAAAGGGCTAAACGCGGAGTGCCGCCAGCAAACATGATTTTGTGTAGAGGTGCAGGTACGGTTCCGAACATAAAGCCTCTTTCACAGGTGTATGGTATAAGCGCTGCGTGCATAGGCGCCACACCATATGTCAGAGGGGTTTGTAAAGCCGCTGGAATGAAGCTAATAGATGTTAAGGGTGCCACCGGAACTCCTCAAACAGATTTCATGGCTAAAGCCAAAGCAACGATCCAAGCACTAAAAACAAACGAGTTTGTGCTCTTACACGTGAAAGCAACAGATGTCGCCAGTCACGACGGGAATATTGAACAGAAGATTGAGTTGATTGAAAAAATAGACCACGTGCTCGGCTACGTGCTCAGCAACATAGACTTAGATGCAACGCATTTGTCTGTAACCGCTGACCACACAACATCTTCCATCACGCGAAATCATGAAGGAGACCCCGTTCCCATAGCTATAACTGGCCCTTGTGTTCGACGCGATGATGTTGAAGAGTTTGATGAGCGAGCATGTGCTAAGGGCGGCTTAAACAGGATAAGAGGCATGGATTTAATGCCTATCTTGATGAATTTAATTGGTAAGGCCAAAAAGTTTGGGGCTTAAAGCTTAGCACGACGAAATCTTAAGGTAGTTACAACCATGCACAAACAGATAGCCTACCTAGAGGCAGAATCGCCAAATTGCAATCCAAACCTATTGGCTCAATGAAATCATATTAAATTATCATACTAATGGACACCGAAACGGATTCACTTTAAATCACTAGCATAATTCCTAAGTTCTGATAGAGCCATCATCCATGTCTTGTGAAACCATTCTCTTGCTTCTTCCCATTCAGCCGTGTCTCTCCACCCCGTGTGCAACAAGTGAACTTCTGTCTCATCTGGATGAGAGATAAAAAATACCACAACATTAGTGAGAGGTCTAACATCGTTCATGAGATGCTTGAACTGTTTTGGTCCTTTCCACTCAAAACAGAGGAACCTACTCGGGGCGATAGCCAATATTTTGCAACCAATCGTGCTGTCATTTTCCCTATCTTCAGGGTTCCAAAATAGTTCATATTTTCCATCAACCTTCGGGTCAACATCAGCCACTTGTGTTAGCCATTTCTCAAGATGCTTATTTACAGTGAAGAGCTCAAATGCCTTATGGGAACTGCACCTAAGACTGATTGAATGATAGATAATTTTATCCATATTCATTCTTCCTTGACGGTCAAACACTTAGAATCTTACAGAAACCGTTTAATATATTATTTCAATTTACACATGTAAGTGTTAAGTTAGGCCGCAGTCTAGATTGGATCAAAGGAAAAGTGGAGATAGGAGACCTGGAAGCTTGAAAAAATGGGTTATTGCAGTTTGTGGTCTGAACTGTGCGAGGTGTGACATATATCAAGCTGGTCATGGCAATGAAAAGTTGCGGGAAGAAATAGTAGATTGGTTTAGGAAAGAACGCAATGAGACTGTAAAACCAGAGCAGGTAAGTTGCGAGGGATGTAGAGGACTACTTGATCGTCATTGGAGTCCTGAATGCAAAATGATGCTCTGTGCAAAAAAGAGAGGGCTTCAATATTGTTTTCAATGCGAAGAGTTTCCATGTACAATAGTGAGTGAATTCAGCTCAGATGGCATATTACATCATAAGAGGACTGTCGAAAACTCGAAAAGAATGAGAGAAATCGGAATCGAAGCATGGATTGCGGAGCAGAAAAGAAAAGGGCAATGCACATTCTGTCCGTAGGAATGTTACATCATTTTTCCGATATACGTGCAGATTGATTAGCCTCTACTTCAAGTCTTAACCGTGAAAGAGAATCACTTGAAAACATGAAAAACGGATTCACATCACTGTACTCGCATGAGCCGCCATTCTCTATAGTCTGTGACAACTTTAATGTATCCTTTAAGCATATTATCCGCTTTCGCATCTCCAGTGTCAACCCTTAACACGCCGCCGTCAATGCTTCGAAGCTTGCTTCTTGTCGCCGCAACGACTATTCGCTGTTTTCCGACACATTTTATGATTTCCGGGCTTATCTGCTGGTTTCCCCTCCCCAGAAGAATTCCTTGATGCCCAATTGGCGAAAGAACAATCCAAGTGTCCTTCCAGTCCTCCACTTCCCCTAGAATCCTTTCTTCATTCACGTCAAGAACGATTTTGCCTTTTTTGTAAATGTCCACGCCCAGAACCGTCTTTTCCACGCCCAAAAGTTCTGCAACAAGTTTAACAGTTGTTCCTGGACCGAGTATGTATGTGGCTTCCGGCTTCATCTCTTCTATTATGAATCTCGCTATGGCTGTTTGGTTTTCCTTCTCATCAACCGTTTCCGGGCTTACTTGTTTGCTTCCTTGAATCCGCATAGGAAGAAATGGTCCTTTCAGAAAACCGTGAAGCTTCACCACGAAGGTGTCGCCTCGAATGGCTGTCTCATCGGCATCCATGATATCAAACTCTGCCATTTCCGTTTGGTTTTTGGCAAAGGCCAAAACAACATCCACGGCGTCTGAAGGGTTCACCGCAAAAACGCCGCTGTACATTTTTACTCCTGAAGGGAGACCCAAAACTGGCACTGCAATGCAACCATGCATAGCATCAAAAACGTCCTTGGCTGTGCCATCTCCACCAACAAAAACTATCAAATCCACATTTGCCTTTATCATCAGTTTAACCGCGGTTTTTGTGTCTTCCGCTGTTGTTTCCTCGCCGATTTTTAGGGGTAAAACTTGAACTGGAAGTCTTGCCTTTTTTGCTTCTCCTTCACCCATTATCTTGGGGCATGTCAAAATTTCAATCCGTATGGGCATTTCCGTCATGTTTTCTTTCAATCTTTGGAGGAATTCAACTGCTCTTTTAGGTGCTACTGGCTTGGCTCCTCTAGCGATTGCCTCTTTCAAGACATCGTCTGTCCCTTTTAGCCCTACCCTTCCTCCCATGCCCGCTATCGGATTAACGATGAAACCCAGCTTCATAAATTTCATCAGTGACAAGATTTATTGCGCAAGCTATAAACTATTTTGGCAAGCTAATACATTTGCACTGTGGAGTGACTGGCAAAATGAAAACCGGAACTTTTTCTATTTTAGCCATGTCACCCGATTCCAAATTAATGGGGGTCGCTGTTGCTTCAGGCTCCACATCAGTAGGCGACAGGGTCCCACACGCAATGCTAGGAGTCGGCGTGATAGCCACGCAAGCATACACAAATGTCGCATATGGAACAAAAGGATTAGAATTGTTGGCGAATGGTTTGTCCCCAAAGGAGGCTTTGAACAAGCTTCTAATGGAAGACTCTGGAAGAGAGCTTCGGCAAGTGGCAATTATGGATTTCACGAAAAGGAAGACTGTTTTCACTGGTACCGGTGTTCCAGACTGGCATGGAGCGGCAACGGGCGAAAATTACGTTGTGATTGGAAATCTGCTTGCTGGGAAAAATGTTGTTCTAGGCATTGCTGAAGAATTTGAAAAGACAAGCGGAGGATTAGCTTGGAGAATGGCAAGAGCACTTAAGGCTGGAAGCGAAAGCGGTGGGGACAGGCGGGGTGAAAGGTCAGCAGCACTAGTTGTAGTTGACCGAGAGAAATTGGAAGTGAAAATAAAGGTTGACGAGCATGAGGCTCCCATTGGAGAGTTGATCCGCAAACTAGAGATTCGCGTGAGATAAAACCCGTATGAAAGAGTTCGCTTGTCCATCTGAAAATTCTTATATCTTGAAGATTCTAACATCGGTTATGTTAAAAAGCCACTTTAATGAATGAGGCTTGCTGAATGTCAACAAAAACCATGAAGAGAATTCTTGTAACGGGCGCTACCGGTCAAATAGGCTCTGAATTAACGATGGAACTACGAAAAAGGTATGGCAGTTACAACGTGATTGCTGCTGGGCACAGGAGGAAACCTAGCGAGAAACTGTTCAGTTCAGGTCCTTTCGAGTACTTGGATGTCACTAAAAAAGGCAATGTCGGAAAAGTTGTTGAAAAATATGATGTTGACACGATTTATCATTTAGCCGCGGTTCTCTCAGCGATAGGCGAACAAAATCCGCAACTCGCTTGGGCCGTAAACATAGATGGCCTCTACAACGTACTCGAGGTTGCAAGGGAACATAACGTGGTTCGAGTTTTTTGGCCCAGCTCAATCGCGGTCTTTGGTCCAGAAACTTCTCGTGTAGATACGCCTCAAGATGCTGTTTTGATTCCCAGAACCATGTATGGTGTCACAAAGGTTGCCGGTGAACTGTTGTGCAATTATTACTTCATTCGATTCGGCTTGGATGTTCGAAGCGTCCGCTATCCCGGCATCATAAGCAGCGAGACACCTCCGGTTGGGGGCACAACAGACTACGCTGTAAAGATATTTTATGAGGCGTTAGAGAAGAAGCGGTACTCGTGCTTCGTGAGAGAGGACACGGTACTACCGATGATGTACATGCCGGACTGTACCAAAGCAGCCATAGACCTAATGGATGCTGACTCGTCTAGGATTAAATGCCGCACGAGCTACAACGTGACTGGAATCAGCTTCTCCGCCGGAGAGCTGGCGGCTGAAATCAAGAAGCACATTCCGGGATTTGAATGCGAATACAAACCCGACTTTAGGCAGAAGATTGCTGATTCTTGGCCCATGTCAATAGATGATAGTGTAGCTCGTGAAGAGTGGAGTTGGAAGTCTACGTATGATTTGGCTGCTATGACGAAGGATATGATAGAAAAACTGGCAAAACGTTTTGCCGAAGGCAATCTCTAGGGTACTCGTTAAAGGTCATGTCTACGTAATATTCATCTATGAACTAGCGACTTTTCATTGCTTCCGTGTTCTTAGATAAGTTGGTATTAACGTTTTTAGCTTAGCGCGCGCGTATTATCTTGGAGAGGTTTGTGATCTCAAAGCACTAAGACGTTGTCCGACCCGTCGTACAGCTGAGAGGTTTCGGACCTCTCCAATTTCTAGTCGTTTTTCTCCGAGTCGGTTTTCTAGTCGTTTGGTTCTGCTGATGATTGCGGATTCAGCGTAGCACAAAGGCCCGCTATGAAAACTCGTCTTTTCCAATTTTCTGCTTAAGAAAGGCAAAATGCTAATAGAACGATCTAACTGTGAAAAGGCTATGGGTAAATATTAAAAAGAAGGTGAAGCTAAGTTTTTTAGAAGGTGATTAATGTGACAGTTTCACGTCATCCAACAAAATACTTAGGTGAAGAATATCAACGCTTGGTTCGTGAAAGCCTCAACTGGCAGCTTAGGGTTCTGGAAAGCGCAAGCGAACCAATCTGCACTGTAGACGGAAAAGAAGTCCTGATGCTCTGTGCAAACAACTATCTAAACCTCGCAACACATCCAAAAGTCGTTGAGGCAACGATAGAGGCAACCAGAAAATACGGTGCCGGTGCTGGTAGCGATAGGTCGATTTCTGGAAACATGATTCTCCACGAAGAATTGGACCGTCGTCTTGCAAAGTTCAAGAACGCCCCAGCCTCGCTAACTTTCCAAACAGGATTCATGGCTAATGAGGGGCTTATCCCACAGCTTGCTGGTAGAGGAGACTTGTTCGTTTCAGACGAGCTGAACCATGGTTCAATAATCGACGGAGTGAGGCTGAGCCGCGTTGACAGAGCAATATTCAAACATAAAGATATAGAGGACTTGACACGCGTGATGGATGAAGCGGAAAAACATGATCCTTCTTACAAACATATTTGGATATTTACAGACGGAGTCTTCAGCATGGATGGAGACCTCGCACCACTATCCGAAATAGCCAAAATCGCCAAAGAACACGGCGCTGGAGTCTACGTTGATGACGCCCACGGCGAAGGCGTATTAGGTGAGGGCGGACGAGGCATTGTAAGTCATTTCCATCTTGGACGTGACGAGGTGCATGTAGAGATGGGAACTTTTTCAAAGGCTTTCGGCGTCGTAGGAGGCCACGTCACTGGCGGCGAGGACCTTCGCAACTTCGCGTATAACAAGTCTAGAAGCTGGCTTTTAAGCGGGGCTGTTCCGCCAGGTGTTGCCGCCGCTTGTACTGCAGCCATAGGTGTGCTGGAAACAGAACTGCAACACGTCAGGAGAGTCTGGGAAAACCGTAATTATCTCTTAGACGGATTCAAAGACGCGGGATTCGACACTGGCAACACGGAAACACCCATAATTCCTGTGATGTGTGGCAAAAGCAAAACCTCAAAGGACCTCTCAGACCACCTCTGGACAAAAAGCATATTCGTATTGCCAATATTCTACCCGATGGTTGCACGGGAAAAAGCCAGAATCAGAGTTCAGCTGTGCACAAAACATACAACAGCACAGCTAGACAGAGCGTTGGAAGCCTTCAAAGAGGGCGGCAGAAAACTAGGAATAATCTAAAAGTTTCAAACGTTACTCTCTCATTTTTCATTGTTTGTTGTAGATGACGATGAGTATAGCTTCAAGAAAGCAGTTGTTGAGAGAGAAGATTTGGAGCGGGATGGAATGCTCCGGAATCGCAGTTTTTCCTCTTCCAGTTCGGGGTAGAATCCCAAATTTCGTTGGAGCAGAAGCTGCAGCTCAAAAGCTTAGGGGCCTTGAAGAATGGAAAAGGGCTAAAGTTGTTTTTGTGAATCCAGACTCGCCGCAGCGCAAGGTGAGAGAGAACGCCCTTGCGGATGGAAAGATTTTGATAATGGCTTCTCCGAGGCTTAAAAAAGGGTTTGTCTTGATTGATCCAGCTGAGGTTAAAGGTAAAGAACGGGTTGCGTCAACGATTAAGGGTGCATTCAGGTTTGGTGTTGAAGTGAGAGATTTTCCGAAACCTGACTTGGTTGTTGAGGGTTCTGTTGCCGTTGATAGGTATGGGCATAGGCTTGGGAAGGGGCATGGTTATGGTGATGTAGAAATACAAATGCTGAAAGAGATGTTTGGAGTTATTCCGGTTGTGACAACGGTTCATGACGTGCAGGTTGTTGAGGATGTTCCTTTTGAGGAAAAAGATGAAAGAGTCTCAATAATTGTCACGCCAACAAGCATTATCCATATCGCACGTTGACTTAACCATTCGGCATTTTCGCGCGGGCTTTGCGGGAGATTCATGCGTTATTTAAGTATATGTGGCTGTTGTTCCACAGTCACAACCACTTAAAAGCTTAGACCTTCCAAATAGAAATCCATAATAAAACAGTTGGATTAGTGGAGGTGAATTCTTATGGTGAAGTGCGGACTCTGTAGAGCAGAAGTTGGGGAACAGCCAAAAATCACGGCAGAAGGTAAGTGCTCTGCTTGCGGTGCAAAGTTGGCGATCAAGAAATAAACCAACGAGGTATAGGGAGTGTATGCGCGCTCCTTTGTTCAGTGGTACAAAGAGAAAATTGTATTAGCCAAATCAACCCAAAGGAGATGGACAATTCAAAGTAGGGAGGAAGAGATGGTGAATGAACATAAACCCAAGATCCTTGTCGTGTTCTATTCGATGTATGGTCACATCTTCAGGATGGCCGAAGCAGCAGTCGAAGGTATCCGAGAGGCGGGCGGTGTGCCGATTCTCAAACAAGTTGCTGAGCTTATCCCAGAGCAGTTTTGGAATGAAGAGATAAGAAGGGTGAAAGATTTAATGAGGGATGTTCCAGTCGCTGATCCTCGTAAGGATCTGGACGATATTGACGGAGCTATCATAGGTACTCCCACTCGCTTCGGCAACATGTGCGCCCAGATGAGGAACTTTTGGGATCAAACCGGACCTGTTTGGATGAAAGGCAATCTCATTGGCAAACCGGCAGCAGTGTTTACCAGCTCGAATAATCAACATGGTGGGCAAGAAACAACAATTATCTCAACGCACTTTACACTTTTACATCATGGCTTTGTCGTGGTGGGTTTACCCTACTCCTTCAAGGAGCAGATGACAATGGAAGAGATAGCAGGTGGATCACCATATGGAGCCTCAACTGTCGCTGGAAGCGGTCCACCATACAAGCGAATGCCAACGACTAATGAGCTGAAAATGGCAAAGGATCTGGGAAAACACTTGACAGCGATAGCAAGAAAACTATCATCCTGAATCTCTTGATTGAAGAGGTCCCCTGCAAACCCCCATTTTTCTGCTTAAAGCATACAAATCCATGTGTTCGCAAGCGACATTTTCTCCATTCTCACTCTCTTCACGAACCATATTTATGGAAAATTCAAAATTAACAATTACGACGGAGATTCGGAGTATGTCTAGATACTTGAATAAAGAAATTACCATAGTTCATCTTTTAAAACATTGAAGAGTACACGCAATTTTAGAGAGGGAGAACTAAATTTTAATCCATCCAACCAACCAACAAGGACGGTTGACGGACTACGGGGACAACGGGGAAAGGACAACCAATTATGTCCTTCTAATTGAGGGCCCAAAAAAGCGTATACTTGGTTCAGCATACACATATGGTACAGTAAGGATATTACTGGAATAGGAATAAGGAAGGAAGGTACCATCAAAAAACTACTATAGATATGTGTTATCGAAATCGCGCGTGTGTGCTTCCCAAATCAACGGGAGCGTCCTCGGCGGAATTTTCCATGATGGCGTCGGCGGGGTAACTCAAAAGCTAGTTTAACCTTGAAACTTTTTTGTTTTTGAATAATCTCTTCGATTTGCCTTGGGTAGGGATAATCGTAGAAGCGTTTCGGACCTCTGCCCTAAGTACAATTTTGAGCCTACTTTTGCCGCTTTTTTCGACACGTAGTATCATGAAAGGCGCGCGCGCCTGGCTTTCTGTTTGCGTCTTCTAGGAAATTGTCCAAAGGTCCTTCCAAGGCCATGGTTTTCACCCAAGATCTTTTTCGGAGTCTACTATGAAAAGGGTTTGGCGAAGGCGTCATCGTGGTTACCCTCACCATGTTGCCCTCGCCGTGTTCTTAGCGCTTTTTTTCACAGCCCCATTACGGTTCTTGCCTAGACTGGATTGAAATCCCAGTTTTTTGTGAGAACCATCGAGAGGCTCAGGGTAACCTTGAAACTTGCTGAAAGTCATACATTCTTCCAGAAGCTCAGAAATGCTTAGTCTCTCCAAATCTTCTCTTCCGCCTACGTACTTGCAGATCAACCTTTTTTTCCGTTGAGAGTATTTGGAACCGTGACTATGCGCATGGGATCAACTGATACTATAAAATGGGCTTTGTCGAAGACGAAGGTTTGTTTCTGTAATAGCCGTGTGAATTTGAACCGTGCTGTTTGGTGGCACCAAATAGGTTTTTCCTGACGATATTTGGTCCAATCTTTATAATGAAAGTCTAAAACGTGAACGTGGAAACCTAACCTTCCACTGAAAACTATCGCCAGCTTGGAGTAGTAATTCTCTATTACCTCGCAAACCTGCAATGTTAACCGCTTGCTTATGTCTAAACATTCTTGGCAAACATGCCATTCCGGATCAAGCTTATGTTCATGCTTGAAAAGCATCATGTAGCTGTCAACGTCAACCACGTACTCGCCGTTTAAAGGCACGCAGTATCTAGCCTTGTATTTCTTACCTACACGCTCCGGAAACAGCCAATTCAAAACAGAAAAGTAAACGTGCAAAGGTTTGAGTTTCCAACAGTAAAACTGCAAGTCTCTAATGCTTAAGCGGTTCACGAATTTGTTGAGTTTGACGAATCTACCGTCACTCAGCATAACCCGGAAGTGTCTCCGGCTCAGCTTCCAGAGATTAGGAATTTTGAGAGGGGAATCAATATAAAAGCTCGCTATTCCGCTAGGCGACAGCAAGATTCGTCAAACCTCAAATAGAAAGCCAGGCTTGCACATTAAAAAGACAGCGATGAAACAACTCTTGCAAACTGTGGAGAGAGTAGAGTTGAAGTGTAGCACACGCTCTGCGCGCGCGACTGCGCGATATTTTTCATTTTAACTTGACTCTCTCCCCGGTGCAAAAGTGTCTCTTCATCGTTGGTCTTATAAGCGGACAGCTGAAAAACAAACAATCTAATCAATTGAACATCGGATGGACTGGGGCTTAGGTGAATGAACCGTTGGTCCCTGAACCATCCTCGTTTTTTCTGTGGCTTTCTTACCGGGAACAGCGCGCGCCAAACGCGTATAACGTTCACCACAAACTGTTGACATCGAAGGTTTTATGAAAGACTAAACCTAAGATACAATCGTGTGTCACTTTGGCGAACCTTTGGCTTCTAGTTGAACCTGTCGAAAATTGGAAGGCAGCGTTAATTCATAAGCCTCCTATCTGGAGAGTCAGAGACAGCTCTCGTCTCAAGCCTTCGGTTCAAAAAGTCTCGAAAGGAGATTTCCTAGCTTTTTACGCTGTGAAACCAGTTTCTGGAATCGTCGGTTTCGGTAAGGTTGAATCTGAGCGCGCGGGAGCTTCCTTTAAGAGAGTAAACATCTATTCAAACAAGATGGCAAAAGACCGCTTGCCGGGAATGATCAAACCACTTGTTTGGTCGGTTACCGCGCCACTGCTCCTGAGTTCTTGGAGAAAATTGTTCGTCCAACTGACTGGCCATAAGGAGCTCAACATTGGCAGCATGATAAGGACTTTCCACTACAGGGCATATTTCAACTTAACTCTGCTAGGTGAAGTACTTCAGCTTTTAGGCATGCCCAAAGAAAGCATCGAGATACTCACTGGAGAAGGAGAATTAAAACAGAGATTCACATCAAATCTAGGAATTATAAAGAGTCTTCCGAGAGTACTATTCTTCGCACTTGGCAAAGTATCCTTCGCAAAAAAGATCAACCACTTTTTGCCACTTCAGAACCAGAAATATCGTCAGATTATACTCACTGATCTCTCAAAGCTTGACGAGAGCACAACATTGCAGTCGATAGATGCGCTTTACAGACTCAACGAGGAAAGCTCGTACTTCCTAATACTGACGCAGCTTATTAATGGATTCCTCACTTCTGTTCTAAGCAAATTTCTCACAAGGTATCGCATAATTGGCGAGTATCTAAACCGTACTGAGTCGAAGACGAATGTGGCTTTCATCATAGACACGCATCTATCTCTTCTACATGAGCAATATGCCAAAACTAGCGAAGAACTCAAGATGAAGCTGAAATCTGCGAATGTGACCAAGCTGTCGGGATCCCGAGATTCCAGCGAATTTGTGCGATCTTTCAAGATCTTCATTGACTGCTTTGGGCATCTTAGCGATAGTAGCAACGATTTCTCAAGCCCCCAGTGGAAAGAGAATTTGCCACTTCTTCTGAAAGTGATCGAGGACTATTCCAGACCTAAATCCTCGTCTGCTATCGAGATTCCCCACGCTCGTGACGCACTATTCAGAAATCTTTTATCCAAGGGTGTTTCAAGGCTACTCAGCAGTAATTCTTTGGCCTATCAAATATATGCGGTTCGCTTGGGATTCCTCTACATATATGGTTACTCATTGTTTCGACCTTTTTTTCTGCATCTAGGAGTTCTTTACAAGAATCGAGGTTTCATAGAAAACGTTGATGACATATTCTATCTCACTTACAGGGAAACTCGAAAGATAGCATCTTCGAATCAAATGAGCAGCGGTCTTAAAGCTGCTATTCAGAAAAGGAAGAGTGAAATGAATCGCTCCAAGAACGTGGAGCTGCCTGATCTGATATTCGGGGAGTTGCCCAAACTGACTATGGTAAGAACTCAGGAAACTAGGAGCCTACAAGGACTTGCGGTGTCAAAAGGATATTACGAGGGAAGAGCAAAAGTTGTGAGAGGCTTGAGCGACTTTTCAAAGACAGCATGTGGAGACGTTATAGTAATTCCCTATTCCGATATCGGTTGGACCCCGCTGTTCGCAAAGGCAAAAGCCGTCGTCTCTGAATCAGGTGGAATGCTGTCTCATTGCTCGATAGTCGCCAGAGAATATGGCATTCCAGCAGTAGTTTCTGTGAAGAATGCTATGCAAATAAAAGAGAACGCTATTGTGGCAGTAGACGGGTTTAAAGGAACGGTAACTATCATAGGATGAATATGTCTTTTGAGCGGCCAGAAGAACGATTTAAAGCTTTATTGGAACCGAGAAGAAACTGCTCGTCACACGTGCGTGCAAGGTGGATTAGCAGACAAATAAATCTTGAGGTGTGATGATTGACTGATTTGTGGGTTGCCCTTTTCGCTGCCCTAGCAGGATACCTTATCGGCTCTATTTCTTTTGCACGTATAATAGGAAAAATAGTTCTGCCAGGCGAGGATCTTAGCGAGACAAGAATTGCAGTCAAAGGATATCGGGAAAAGCTGGCTGCCCAAGCGGTGTGCGCCACTAGCCTGCGAGAACGCAAAGGATCAAAGGTAGCGATTCTGACCAGTTTCCTCGACATGCTCAAGGCATTCGTTCCTGTGCTAGCCTGCCGTTTGGTTTTTCCAGAGGGGTACTATTTTCTGTTTGCTGGGATGGCTGCTGTGGCTGGGCACAACTATCCAGTATATTACAGGTTTAGGGGAGGTCGAGGCATGTCGCCTCTTTTGGGAGGCCTACTTGTCATTGATTGGTTAGCGATTCCTGCCACAATCTTGCCAGGTTTAGCATTAGGTTTGCTGATTTTCCGAGATTTTCGGAGTTCGAATTTGCAGTTTTTTTCTGCAATGGCTTCAGTATCTTTGCTTTCCCCGTGGCTATGGTTCCGCTTCAGTGACTGGTTCTATATGGCCTACGCTGTTGCGATCAACCTATTATTTTGGACAGCAATTCTTCATGAAATCAAGGAGTGGCTGAAGCTTAGAGAGAGAGCGCGAAATCGATAGCAGACAGGTGTTCAACGTAACTTTTTCAACGTCCTATCAACATCATCTAACCCGAGCCTTCTAAGAACTTCCGAACTGGGTACACCGTTTTCATCCCAGCCAACTGCCTCGTAATACTCCTTTTTCTTCTTCTGAAACCTGGCCCTATTGACCGTTTTACCTTTGTAAGGACCAGAAGGCAAAGGCTCGTAAAACCTTGACGGATTATCATCATGGATTTTCGGGTTCCACTTCAAATCTGGACCACCCAAAAGCAGCAATGCCCTCTGCATTTGTAAGACTCTCAACGCTTTCTCGTAACACCATTCCTTCCTTGTCAGCTTTAAGCCTGTAACTGCCTTATAAAATTGGAATCTGACGTTCCGTGGTACCCCAAAAGTGTTAAAATTGCAATATACCCCTGAATCGTTGAAGATCTCCATCAACTCGCTTCCACCCCAATCCAACGGCAACCCAGCCGTAGAGGTGTGATCTCCACCCTGAACTGAACAAGCGTAAGAAATTATTTTTGGATAGTCTTTTCCGCTACGAATCCCATGAGCACCAATGCTCACGCCTTTAGACTGCACCGCGTAAGATAACAAATCCGCATTCTTCTCTTTCCCTATCTTCAGAGCCGCACGATAAGTTCCCTCAGCCAACAAATCACCTATACCCTCTCTGAAAGCGATTTTTTTAGCCAAAGCAGCAAAGGCTTCAGCGTCACCCCACTTAAGCTCTAATCCACCCAAATCCTCCCTCGTCAATATTCCCCTTTGAAACAGTTCAGCCGCAAAACCCATCACGTTTCCAGTTTGTATACCACATAACCCCAAATCATCAATAAGCGACACCAAAAACACGTTTTCTTCCGGAGTAAAAATTCCAAGGTTCGGACCCAAATAAGCCTGCATTTCATAGTCTGGGTTGTCGGTTATTGCCCCTTTGAACTTTCCATCTTTGACCATTGCAACTTTCAAACATGTCGTTGGACAGCCAAAATCTCCCCAATACGGCTTTATCCAAAACCGATTCTCAAACTTGTCGACGCCGAAGCTTTTATCGTCATGCCACTCCTCTTGCCAGTTTCGTATCGGCTCAGAGCTTGTTTTTGCACCGACTTCATAGCCAGCGGCTCCGGTTCCCCATCGCCTCCACAATTCTTCTTCATAAACGTCTTCGCACACGCGTTGCATTAGCTTTTTCACTTTTTCCATGTCAGCCACCTCCGGCAAAGGTCCAGTGCCCTTGACAGCTATTGCCTTAAGCTTTTTCGAACCCATGACTGCACCATAACCGCCGTAACCAGCAGCATGAGTCCACTTCGCTGCGACAACTGCTGTTCGCACCTTGTTTTCTCCAGCAGGGCCAATATACAACATTGCCGGCTCTTTCCACTCGCCGTAACGTGGAAAACGCGACTTCAAAAGTTCTCTACATTCTTTAGTAAGCATCGCAACCGTCTTTTTAGCATCTTTACCCCAGACATGACCTGCGTCTCTAACTTCAACATCAGAGTCCTTTATGAATAAATAGACGGGTTTTTCCGATTCGCCTAACACAATTATGCCGTCGTAGCCAGCACACCTCAACTCAATTCCAAATTCTCCTGCAACAGTTGAGCCTACAACCCCGTTGCTTTGCGGAGACTTGCCAGACACACAGATTCTTCCGCCTGGGAAAAATCCTGTGAGCGGCCCTGTTAAGAATAGAAGTATGTTTTCTGGTTCAAGCGGGTCCACTGTTTCCCATCTGCTGCCTAATCTGTTCCAAAGGATTTTTGCTGCTAAGCCTCTACCGCCAATGTATTCTTTCAAGACGTCGTCGTCAAACCTTGTCTCTTTGATGTCCTCGGTTGAAAGGTCAACTTCCAGAAACTTTCCGGCATAACCAAAGATCATATGAAATCCTTCCCTATTTCACCGTAGATTTTAACGGCCAAATCTCGCGTTATTTCATCTGGTGTACGAGCATAAAGCTTGTAAGCGTAATTCTTTCTTGAAACTGTCTTAAGCACGTTCCATGCCCCTTCTTGGCAAACCTTGACGCATTGCGGGTCGCCATCGCATAAGTTACAAATTAAGATGATTTTTTCCTTTGGATGCATGTGTGGGACTCTGCCCGGGCAAGCGTCAATGCATTGTGCGCAACCAGTGCATTTTTCTTTATCCACCAAAACAGCGCCTGTTTTGGAGTCTACTGATAATGCATCCACTGGGCAAGCTTCAACGCACGGGTAATCCTCACACTGTGCACAGAAATGTGGAAAATCAACGCCCGGAATCAACATAAAAACTCTTATTCTTGAGGCTTCTGGCCATATGCGGTTTTCATGGAAAAGCGAACAGGCGATTTCGCATTTTCTGCAACCGCTGCATTTAGCTAAGTCTCTTGCTATCCAGATTGGCTCCTTTTTCGTTGTCAACTTCAGATACTTCCAAAAGCTTGTAGAACCTTTTGTAAATGTGCTTCGATTTAAATGTGACGTTTGCTTGGCTATCGATAATCTCTTTAAGTCTTGCGTTCTAAATCAGTGAAAAAGGAGAAGCTTTCAATTGCAGTTTACAGATGTCATCCAGCAGCTGTCCGCGTGGATGGAGAGCCTCGCTCTCCAATACGGATATTTCGGAATCTTCTTAATCAGCTTGATTGGTGCCCTCTCAATATTTTTTCCCATCCCTTACACGGTTATCATTTTCACCCTCGGAGGCACCTTTGAGCCTTTGTGGATCGCTGTTGCAGCTGGAATAGGCTCTGCTGTGGGCGAGTTTTCGGGATATTTAATCGGTTTTGGAGGAAGAAGAGTCATCAGTGAGAAGTATAAGAAGAAAATGGAGTTTCTTATGAAGCTTTTTGATAGATTTGGGCCGATCGTAATTTTCCTTTTTGCTCTGACGCCTTTGCCTGATGATTTGCTCTTCATCCCTTTAGGCGTTATACGTTATAGTATTGCTCGAGCATTTATTCCAGCTTTAATCGGGAAAATCTGCATGAACTTCATCGTAGCCTATAGCGGCCGCTTTTCGATACGAATTATTAGAGACATCTTTGGTGTGGAGAGCGGTTGGATATCTGCGTTGATTGGTATGGTTCTTGCAATAGTTTTGCTGATTATCGTGTTTGTCATAATGTTTAAGTTTGATTGGGAGAAGCTTTTTGAGAAGTATGTGGCTAAAGAAGAGGATAGTGGCGAGAAAACTTGAGGGTGATAGCTGACCTACACATACACAGCCGCTACAGCCGCGCCACAAGCCAGAAAATATGTGTTAAGGAGATTGCTCGTTTCGCAAGAATTAAAGGCTTAAACCTTGTGGGAACAGGAGACTTCACGCATCCGAGATGGCTTGAAGAACTGCAAGAAACCTTGGCTCAAGAATCAGATACTGGCTTGTACAGAACTGCCAAGAAACCAGAGTCATCAGTACGTTTCATGATAACAACAGAAGTTAGCACAATATTCACTTTTGAAAACGAAGTAAAGAAGATTCATCATGTTGTTTTAACACCCAGCATAGAAACTGCAGTTCAGATTAACAACAGGCTAGAGAAATACGGCGACTTAGCAGTTGATGGTAGACCAACATTGAATATGGACGCGCCACATCTAGTGGAGGAAGTTATGGAAGGCGCAAGCGAAAACATGGTTTTTCCAGCTCACGCTTGGACACCCTGGTTCAGCATTTTCGGCGCATTTAGTGGCTTTAACAACGTTGAAGACTGCTACCAAGACATGGAAAAGCATATTCACGCTTTAGAGACGGGGCTTTCATCGGATCCTCCCATGAACTGGCGTTTAAGCAAACTCGACAAATATGCCTTAGTCTCAAACAGTGACAGCCACAGTGCTTGGCCTTGGCGCATCGGAAGGGAAGCCAACGTTTTTGAACTGAAACGGTTAAGCTACGGCGAGATTGTAGACGCAATCCGCTCTAAAGATAAGGAAAGATTCAAGTTTACAATTGAAACAGATCCAGCCTATGGAAAATATCATTGGACCGGGCATAGAAACTGCAATGTTGCGCTTTCTCCGCAAGAGGCAGCAAAACTGGGGAACATTTGTCCAGTCTGCCGCAGAAAACTCACAAGAGGCGTTGAACAACGAGTTGAAGAGTTGGCTGATCGTCCAGCAGGCTTCAAGCCTGAAAACGCTATAGGTTTTATGCGTTTGCTTCCGCTTTCTGAAATTATTACGACTGTTCTGGGCACAAGTTCTCCATACGCTCAAAAGGTATGGAGCGTTTACAACAAGCTAGTTGAAAGATTCGGTGACGAGTATGCTGTGCTGATAGATGCTACAAAAGATGCGTTAAACAAAGTTGTGGATGAAAAAATCGCCGAGGCGATCGTTAGAGTTAGAGAAGGAAAAGTCAAAGTTATACCCGGATACGACGGCGTTTATGGAAGACTGGCCATCTTCGAAGAGAACGTTTGTGAGAATCCCTTTCCCAGAAGAGTCCAACAACTAAACCTCACAGACTTCACTGAGAAGAACCAGTAAGCTCAGCGCGACAGCTGCTTCTTTCATAGTTATCGTATGATTATGGTGGAAGTTAGAAATCTTGTTTTTGAGAATGCAATTGTCTTTACAAACAATGATCATATGTGTGCAGGCTTTTAATCTGTTCTACAGATCGCAACGTTGTTTTCCACGATTCTGTTAACTCAGCATCGGCGTCAGTTAAGGATACGTCAGAGTTGGGTCAATGGAACACAGAATGGCGGAGAGGGAGAATGTTTTTAGGGTCTATATGTCACTGAATCCTACGGACTTCATGTGATGAGGGGATTTTCACGTGTTTTGAAGTGTGTGTTTGTTTGACAGATCTACGGCAATACTTATTAAGTCGTAATACAAACGATACCTATCTGTGGAGGAATAACAATGAAAATCACAATCCGACAAAAAAACAACAATGAACAAGATAAGATCTCAAAGATAATAGATCGTGTATTAACGCAAGTCTTCGGAGAACAAGCCACTCACCTGATATACAAGTACTTGGAAAGCAACTATTCGCTGAAACGAAATGAGGCATCCGCGAAGATCGATGTGTTCGCCAAGGGACTTGAAGAGTTTCTAAGATCAGGGGCATACGTTATTGAGCGGAAGATCTTGGATGACATATACTCCACCTACGGTTTGCTCCATCGACTTGAAACGGAGAGAACGCAAAAAGAACATGATTTTGCTGGTCAAATGAAGTTGCTCATGCAGAAAACATAAGCCGTCCCGCTTTGTGTTTCAATCAAACTGTTCTACTTTTGAACCTTTCTTATCTCGTTAAAGGTAGGCTTGCAGTAGAAAGGAGACCATAACGATTTTATAAAGCCGTTTCGAATAGGTTCTTCGCGCGCGCGGGAATTCTATGTTGTTGCAACCCCGGCTTGAAAAATCGAGAGTGGCAAAATTGCCTACGCAACCAAAGGTGTAATGCTAGCAGGCAGCATTTTCCAGATATTGCAAACATTTCCGCCTAGGCCAACAACGAAAGAAAGATTGGGCAACTGGTCGCACCGTGGGTTCTTGTAGAAAACGTTAAAATCATCGGAAAACAAATAACTCAAGTTTCATTAATCACTTAGAGAGGCTGGAGATTGAAGAGCAAAATCAAAGAAAACCTGTTCAAGTTTAACACGCTTCGCCGAATAGTTCAGTTCGTTTCATTCATATTCTTCAGCGCAATGATCTTTAATCTAGGCGCATTATCGCTCTTGCTCCCTGTTCTGTGGACTTGGGGACTTGAGGCTAATATTGTGGGCGACGCCCTTACAGCCTTACAATTCACATTCGGTGGTTGGAAAAACACCAATGTTACCTTTCCATGGCTTGCAGCATCTTCATTTCTGATAACAGGCATACTGCTTGGAAAGTCCTTGTGCGGTTGGATTTGTCCCTTCGGCTTAATTCAAGATCTAATAGGGTTCATTAAGCGTAAGAAGATGAAACTTTCGCCGAGAACTCACGAAAGCATGATTTACGTAAAATACGCTGTCTTAAGCATCGTTTTGTTTGTTAGTGTAACTTTTTCTGCTACAGAACTTATTGGAATAAGTGGAAGCTACAAAAGCGCTCTAGGCATCTTCGCAGAGGCTCCATTCACGACATTAAGCCCAGCGGAAACATTGTTTGCAACGTTGCCAAAAATGATTCTCGACTTTCGCATCGCAACGTTAGAAAAACCGGTTTTGGATGTCTTATCTGGGATTGCAACACTGCCCCCGCTTTTCTGGGCTCAACTTTTCATTATGGCGGGTGTTCTTGTTTTCGCGGCTTACGTTCCACGGGGCTGGTGCAAATACATTTGTCCACACGGAGCAATCATGGCTATCTTAAACAGGTTCAGTTTTCTCGGTTTGCGCAGGGACTTGGTTAAATGTGCCAAGGGCGAATGCCGCCTCTGCGTTGAAGCCTGTCCGATGAATGTTCGCATCTTGGATTTGCCTTGGGAGAAGTTCAGCGACCCGGAATGCATCTACTGTCTCAGATGTGTTGACGCTTGTCCAGATAAGGCCATTAGACTCAAATATCCGTAGTTATCTTTAAGCTTTTAAGCCCAAAAACTTTTTGAGTACTCTTTTAAGACGGCTTTGTAAACAGCTTTTGTTTGCTGGCTTATTTTATCCCAGTCATAGTTTTGTTGCACTCTTTTGTGTGCGTTGTTTTTAAGTCGATTCGCATAGTTTTCGTCAAGCAGTACTTTCGTTATTCCCCATGCAAGGGAATCCGGGTTGTCAGGATAAACTTTGACACCCGTTACATCGTGTTCCACTATTTCTGACAGGCCGCCTGTGTCCGAAACCACGACTGGACTTTTTGCGGCCATTGCCTCGAGAGCAACAATTCCGAAGGGTTCAAAGAGTGATGGCACAACGCAAACGTCTGCGCATCTCTGTAAGTTCCCTAATGTTTCGTCGTCCACAAAGCCTGTGAATGTAACTTTGTGGGCTAGGCCCATGCTCTTGACAAGTTTTGAAAGGGGTTCTTTCATGTAGCCGTTGCCGACTATCACAAATTTCGCGTTGACTTTTTCTGAAACCTTTGGAACAGCATTGACAAACACGTGGATACCTTTCTCGTAAACTAATCTTCCGACAAATAACACAATTTTCTCTTCTGGCAAAGCGAATTTTCTTCTAAATTGGCTTAGGTTCGTGTTTTTGTTTTTCGTGTATTGTTGAGCGTTCACGCCGTTTGGAATCATGACTAGTTTGTCTTCCGGAAGCCCAAAAGCCCATCGGACGTGTGAAACCATGTAGTCGCTGCAGCAGATCACCTTCCACGCTTCGTATGTAAGCCAAGCTTCCGTTTCATGAATCATCCTCTCATAATCGGAGTGAATTCCGTTTCGTCGTCCAATCTCGGTTGAGTGAATCGTGGCTAAGAGTGGTTTTCTGAAAACATGTTTTAGCCCTATTCCCACATTTGCAACTAACCAGTCGTGGGCGTGAAAAACGTCAACTTTTCCGCCTAAACTTTTGACAAGAGCAGCGGCTTCCTTCTGCATGTTCATATTCATCAGATAAACCCAAGTTGCAAAATTTGGGGCGGGGTTCTTGTAGGAGTCTATCCGAAAAACTTCAACTTCGTCGAGGACTTCGTGTTGAGGTGCTCCGGGAAAATCACACGTGACAACGTAAACTTTTACATCGTTCTTTGCCATGCTTTTCGATAAATGGTAAACGTGCGGGGATATTCCACCGATAATTCTTGGCGGAAACTCCCATGTGAACATCATGACGGTTAATTCTTGGGTCACTTGGAGATTGCGCCTCCTGCGACGCTCTTGTAGGTTTGTAAGACGGTTTTCATCCATGCGGTGGATTTTGGCGGAATCACCTTTATCTTATCTGTTGGAACCTTGTATATTCTGGTTGCTTCATCTCGCATCCATTCGGATTTCACGATTGCTTTCTTTGCTTCGTACAAACCTAGCCACTCTATGCTTTTGATAGCCATGTTGAAGGGTGAGTTTGCGCCGTGCGAGCGATGTTCTTCTAGGCTTTCTACAGAATAAATGAATGGTATGTTGAGCGCTTTTTTCAGGGTGACTGCGGCTGGTATGAAGTGCCAATCGTGTGCATCTATTAGGTCTGTTTGTTTTTTTGCGTCGTAGTAGATGTTGGCTGCTGTTCTTTCAACTTCTTGGTTTAAGGTGAGGACCCATGTGAGTACCCCGATGTGTGTTCGAACAGGATTTGTGATTCTGTGGGTTTTGGTTCCTTCCGGTTCTTCGCGTGGTCCCGTTAAGTAATCGTGATAGGTAACCACGTGTGTTTCCACGTTGCTTTTGACGAGTTGTACGGCAAGCGACTTGACGTAGTTTGCAAGTTCTCCAACTATCCTCGGCGGGAATTCCCAAGAGAAAATTATGACCTGCATTAGTCTCTCACTAGGTAAAGAGTGCACAGACCTTTATTATTCCCCTACCTGTCAGGTAGTACCGTCTTTTACCCTCGTTATCCGTGAAACTTTCTGCGTAACCTTCCAGACCGTAATTGTCGAGAATGCTCTCTACTTCGGTTAGATCAAGTCGCATCACGTTTGCAAGTTCTTCGCTTCTTCTGGCCAGGTCTGGAGCTGTTGCGCACAGGTTGTGCAGGGTTTGCAAAATTTTTTCTGAGATCGGTAGTTCCTGTCTCAATGTTTTCACCTTTAAGTGTTACATAGTTTAGACAAGTTTTCTTATAAAGGCAGTGCAAGCTATTCTATTATCTGTGGGCTATTTCTGCTTTCTAGTGTAAGGCATCTCTTATGGATTTCTGACAAATCACACTAACCACTGAACTGAGGAGTTCTCACCTTAATAGATTTGAATGTTCTGATTTTCTGCGTGAAAATGTTAAAATATGCCCGATAAACTATGGCTTCTACCAGTATATATCTAGCAAAGTTTAAATGAATGCGTGCAAGATCATGGGGGATGAATGATGAAGGTTGTCATCCGTACAGATAAGTTGTCCAAGTATTACGGCAAAGGAGGCGAGATCAAAGCTGTTGATGAGCTTAACCTCGAAGTCTACGAGGGGGAGACCTTTGGTCTGCTCGGCCCTAACGGGGCTGGTAAGACGACGACGGTTCGCTTATTGAACTGCATCATAAAGCCCACTAGCGGGGCGGCCACTGTAAACGGTTATGACATTCTCAAGAATGAAACTGATGTAAAACGGGTCACGGGTTTGCTGGCTGAGTCTCCCGGTTTGTATGAGAAGCTCAGCGCCCACGAGTTTCTGGACTTTATGGGAGCCCTCTATGATGTCCCGAATAATATTCTATCTGAAAGGATAGACGACTTACTGAAGCTGTTCGGTCTTCATGAAAGACGAGATTATCTGCTGGAGGGCTACAGCCGAGGAATGAAACAGAAGGTCTTGATCGCATCAGCCCTAATCCACGATCCTCCAATTCTGTTCTTTGACGAACCCACTTCGATGTTAGACCCCCGCGCCGCCCTCATGGTGAAGGATCTGATCAAGAAGTTAGCCGATAGTGCAGGAAAAACTATCTTCATTTGCAGCCACATTCTTCCGGTCGTGGAGGAGCTGTGCGACCGCATAGGCATAATCAGTCAAGGCAGGCTCATCGCGGTTGGCACAGTAGATGAAATAATCGCTCAGACAGGAACGAAGACTCTGGAAAAGGCTTTCATCGCCAGAACCGGAGGAGTGGAGGAGAAGGAACTCTTGGCGTGGAGGGAGCAGAAGGGTGCCAACCCCTAAGTGGCTCGTAGTTGCGAGGAACGAGTACCGCATCCGCATAAACAGGATACGGAAGATAAAACCATACTTTCCCTATCTGGTCATTGGGCTGCTAGCGGTTTATGTGGCGTTCATTGCGCCGACAGTTGTTAATCTCTTCATCGACGACTTTCTCGCTTTCTTCTTTTCCCAAGTTGCTGTAGCAATGGTACCGATCATAATGTTCATGATCTTTTTCTACCTCATAATACTACCAATCACATACACATTACAGGGAATGCAAGCTGGGCAGGTGGAGATCTTTCTCGCAGCCCCCATAAAGCCAAGCGACGTTTTGCTAGGCGAATTTCTGGGCGTAATGCCTTTCTACGCCATCGCCATCACAGTGATGGCTGGCTTTTTCACGGCAGCTCTGAATCCGCTGGGACTGGACATGCTTCAGATAGCGATAACCGTCACAATTTTCGTGGTCACGTTTCTTTCTGCTCTCTGGGTCGGCACAGTGATTGCCGCCTTGGTACGTACAAAGTTTGCAAAATCCGCCCGTGGAAGAGATATTGGAAGAGCCCTGTCACTTGTCCTTGCTTTACCCATGATCGCAGTAATGTACGCAATTATGGGTGGAGGCTTGCTTGAAGCCCTTACCGATCCCGGGACAAGCGGAATGGTTAGAACCATTCTGGGCCTGTTGCCAAGTTCTTGGGGAGCTGAAGTTATCGTCGGCTTCGCATCCAACCCCGGCAACATCGGCGCGGTTGGTTTTGAGACACTGACCCGATTCGGAGGTCTTGTCTTCTTCTTTGTAGCGGTGCTGTGGCTAGGCACGAAAGCCGCTAATCGCGCCTACAGCATCGAACCCACCACCTTCACAGCTTCTAGAGCTAAACCGGACGGCTTCTTCTATAGAACCGTTAGATATCTGGGGGGAGGCGGATCTTTCGGCACTCTCCTGGCATCCGTTTTCAAGGATTATGGTCGAAGGCTTGAGAACCTGTCAAGAATCGCTTACATCGTTGGTCTAATCGCTATGGTGAAAATCTTCTTTGGAGGAGGCAATGAGGATCCGGAAGGTGCCCTTATAATGGGCTTATTTTTGTTTCCTTTCCTTGCCGTGTTAGTCGTCGGTCAAGTGACGGCGGGAGGTAAGGAAAGCGTCTTCATATATAAGAAGACTCCTTTTGGTGTGGGAAGGTTTGTCAAGGCGAGGTTGCTACAAGGTTTGCTGGTGGCAGTTCCGATCGGCGCGGCGATCACAGCTGTTTCAATGATTCAGATTCCTCAAACCACACTCATTTCTTTGTTGACTTACACTGGATTCATGTCGCAACTCGTTGCAGCTAACGTGGCTTTAGCTCTCGGCCTCTCCCTCATGAACCCAGAATTCTCGGGAAATACTCGCGCACAGATGGTCGGTTTAATGGTAAACGCGCAAGTAGCCATGTTTGCCTCGATCGGAGTTTTTATTGGGTCCATGGTTGTTCTAGACCTAGGCTTTCTTAACACCGTGGGGTTGCAAACTGTGGTGATTTGGCTGCTGGGGATTGTGTTCCTCTACCTTGGAAAAAGAAAACTGAGCAGGATAGAATAACTGAAAAACGAAGATGGAGAAGAGGCCTTCTAGATTATTATCTCTGTTTTTTCTCCTGGCTTCGTTTTCTTTTTTGACAATTCTGCCTTTTGGGTAGGCTATCCTACCATTTAGGGGTTCAATTGCCTTGGTTGGAAAATTTGAAATTTAAACTTCCCTATCGAATGCATTAAGCGGAAAGAATCGCCCTATAGGTGTCCGGGATTCTATGTAGACTTATGTGTGGTGTGTAGTTTGTCGAACACAGAAGTTTTCGTTTGAACGGTCTCCCTTTCTATTGAGGTGTTAGCTGTTATTGGTCTTTTCTGTACGTGTTTGTATCCGCAGTCACATTTGAAGCCAATCGTTCTGTCTTTGCGTCTGATTTTATGCCATTTTTTAGACTCGCATCGAGTTTTTTGTCTGTGTATTTCCCATAGCACTCTGGCTTCTTTGTAAGTTAGGGGTGCATATTGTTTCGCAGACGTAAAATACCATGTGGCGTAAGCTGTGAAACACGCCCATAAAGCGGGCATTGATATTTCCAAGTTTGAGGCGACCATTTCCAAAATGTGGTTTAATATCTCCAACATGCATTTCACCATGTGTATTCATGTTCTACACGTATACAATATGTCTCTTTCAAGACATATCCACTCTAGCAATATTATTTCTTACGATATAAACGTTACTGAAAACTTTAACAGTTGTATACACCATCTTCATCGTTGAGTAATTGCATTCTCAAGTCCAACAACTTTTTCAAATTAAAAGAAAAGAACAGAAATTTGATTCAAAAGCATTTGTTGTATCCGAAATCTTCAGAGAACGAAATCTTCATTGATGTTCAACGCACAGACACGACCAGCTCAGTTTTTGTTTGATTTTCTGCACGCGCTAATTGGTTTCATAATGACGGACTTGATTTTTTGAATTAGTAATTGTAGTTTCTAGTTGTTCTACACGTGTACATAAAGTTTAAATTGTTGGTGTTCCTAGTTTATAGTGGAGCGTCTCACATATCGTGCGAAACAATACACATGAAATGGAAGAGGAAATACGTTGGAAAGTCTTGAAAGCTATGCTAGACGATTTTCCAAAGCTTAGACAACGGGCAAGAACGTATCTACAAGTTTTGAAGGAAGCTGATAAAGAAGTCTACTTTCTGGAGCGCCTAAAGTTCAATCGCCTTATCAAAAAGAAATGAAAACAACGAATGAGGAGCATATGTTAAAATAGGCTTCCTTAGTTTGTATCAACCATTTGATCCAAAAAATTTGCGGATACGGAAAAAAGAGAATAAGGGAATTATTTGACTATCTCCAGCATTTCTGTCTTTTTGAGCTTCTTTTTAGTGATTCTGCCTTTCAGATAAGCCATCTGTTTCTATTGGGTCTTCTTCTGCAAACCCCATTATCTGTTGCGCCTACTCCATACTTTACGGAAACTAAATAAGTATGCAATTTCCCACAAGTTCACCATAGACCAGGAAGGATGTGAAATGCCCGACGTATATTCTAAATGTGGCATGAACTGTGGTCGCTGCCCTTGGTCTCGGTATACCCGGAAGGCCTTGAAGACCGATGAGGCCTTTCAACGATTTAGAGATCGATGCAAGACGATTCTAGGCTACCGACCCACAGAAAAACCCTGTTTGACTTGCCAGACGCCTGACGAAGAGCTGCCAAAAGGATCCAGACTTCCTCCTCGCAATTGCTTGGTACGACAATGCGTCGACAAAATCGGTGTGGAAAACTGTGCCTATTGCTCTAGGTTCCCCTGTGGACAAGTGATAGATTTAGGGACGTCTTGGACCAGGGAAAAATTCGAAGAAAAACATGGAGCATCCATCTCAGAAGAGGATTACCTTACATTCATCGAACCCTTTGAAGGCCTGAAACACTTGGAGGAAATTCGCGCCTCCATCAGTCCGGAGGATATCGTGGAAGCCGCCACGGTTCCGCCTTTGAAGACGAAAACCGTCGACTTTCCCGTGGACATGCCATTCTCTAAGGAAGAAACGGCGGCCTTTAAAGCGCTTCATGAGCTTCTAGCAACTGTAAAGCGTTCCCCGTTGGGGTTGACGGACACTGACACATTCGCACAACAGAAGAGGCTGAAAAGCCGAATGCCAGATTCCTTAAGGTTCTTGTGGATACTCGGACGCTTTGGTGAATTCAAGGAGGAAAATGGTGCACAACTCGTAGTTGGTGCCAAGACGTTTATAGCTAATCGCGGTAGCGAAAAACGTCTGGCGAGTTGGCCCTACGTGGAGAAGACGGTTTTCAAGATTTTATCGGAGTTCGGGGTCCGTTGTGAACGTGTCGCGTGGGAAGGAGTTAAGGAGAAGGACTTAACAACAGGCACGGGGTATTTGCGGGGTACGGGCTGGGTCATGACGATGACCTTTGACGAGAAGGCTGGTGGCTTCGCTACCCTCAGGGCACTGCAGACCTACACGAGGAAACTGGACGAGAAGTACGGTAAAAAGGCGTTTCGATACTTTTCAAACGTGGATATGCGGATTTTAAGTGAGAATTAATGCAAGCACTAAATTGTGCGCGCGCTAGATAAGAAAAACCATAGATTTGATACAGGTTCACTGTGTGATAAACTCAAACCAAATTCGCTCGCCCCTCTCCATTTTTGTAGTCGCAACGCTGGTTGTTGCAATGGATGTAATCATAATGCCGATTCTCCTAGGATATTATCTTCAGGCATCTACGACTATAGTGTTTGTTTGGGACTTCAGCGTTGTGTTGCTTACCGGATTGGTGGGCTTGTTCTTCGCACCACGCGTTAACTGCCCTCTTTGGTGGCGTTCACACAATAGTCCGCGCGCGCGCATCCCCCGCGACCCTCTTTTTCTGTGTGTCTGATGGTTAAACACACGGCCAAGATGGGTCTATGCAAGTGAGCTATCTATAGAGGTCTGAGTTAGTGTTTTTCTTCGCTATCATCGTGATAAGTAAGCCATATGTAGAGATGAGTATGAGGGGTGTGTGAATGATTAGATTCCAGAGAGTATAGCCGGGCATTACGAACAGTGACATAGCGTTGAAGAGACCTATGAGCAAGCCGACGAAGCTTGTGATCCTGAGAAGATATGTGTTAACTCTTGGATGAATCAAGGTCAGAATGGCAATCACCACTGGTGTGGTGGGACAGAACATAACACCAAACGATGATGTGAGTAGTAGGAGAGGACTGAAGTTTGGACTCAAGTCAGCGTTTATCGGAGACCAGAACGCTAGGATGGCAAAGGGCAAAACCCAGTATCTCCATGCAGGAAGCCTCTGAAAAACATACTCGTTCCGGGGTCTGAAGGCTTCCCACATCCAGAATAAACCCACAATCACGATCATAACAAGGTTACTTGCTATCACAGCAAGACCATAGTTTTCGGTCACAGCTATGTGATTACTAAAAGCAGTGAACAAGAATAGAATTCCAAAATATGCGTCAAGAACCCTACCCATCTTCGGCCCGTACAGATGAAGGGCAACAAGCAGTACAATGGTAGTAACATGAATCACCGGGCTAAGCCACAAGTATGCAACAGAGGTCTGAATGAAAACGTCTCTAATCACAATTGTAGTCTCTTGCGCAGTGAAAGACACCGTTGTAATGGGTGGAAGAAAAATACAGAGAAAAAGTACTACGAAGATTAGTAGAATCCTCTTACTCTCTTTCATGCGCACATTTAGCTTACCAGATCTATTTTAGACTTGCTTCATTTCGTAAAACTGTCGGGGTTCAGTCAAGACGGGCAAGGTGGGATTTGAACCCCAGACACATGGAGATGTCTCCAGCAAATCCTCCTATACCTAAAAGTATCTAGTTGCTTGCATTTGTTGGCTTAATTCTTTGAATCTTTCCTTGGCGACTTCAGTTATTAATTTTCTTAGTTTCTCTCCTTTCGGTTTTGCAAGTCTTATTTTCTTCAGTTGTTTCGCGAATTCGTTATCGCGGAGTGATTTTTCTGCCCATTTCTCGAAGTCGCCGCGGTTGTTGTGAAATTCTATGGATTTTATGTTGCCCTTTTGCAGAGCTTTCACGAATCCCTTTAGACTCCACGCCATTGTTCCTGTGAAACGTTTTTTTCCCGTGCCAGTGTAGAAAAAAAATGGTTCGTTCGCGGTTATTGATGCGAGTCTCACCCTGTTTTCGAAGTCCAGTATCGCTGATTGCGCTGTTATAGAGGCGTCTGCCGGAGAGCCAAACGGACTGAAGTAGGAGTGAACCTCGCCTGGTCCCCCGCCTGCGGTGAACATGTAATAGAGGTGGTCGCTCGCTTGGAAGTGTCTCCATATTCTCAAAAGATCTTTGTCCTCTGTTTCTTTGACGAGCGGTTCAAGTCTTCTCACAGAAGTGTAATAAGCCCACTGCATCGTGTTTCCAAGCCAACAGCTCGCGTCTCTTTCCAAGTCAGCCCAGGAGACGGTGCCGCCAAGTTCGGGAACGTCAATCTCTCCAGCCGAGGCGTGCTTTTCTGTGACCTCGGAGGGTGTGGCCATGTGGAGATGCCACCATTTCAAGATCTCAGTTGGCAGGTGTCTTAGGAAGTCGTGTATGCCGGTTTCGGGCCAGTGGTGTTCACCGAAGGTTTCGTAGTCTGGGAAGATGTTGATGCACTGGCCGTGTGCTGCCGCGAGCCAGCTTGCGTACTTTTCTGCTGTTAGGGGCCACTCGCTCCACCATCTTGCTGAGAACCTGAACCCTATGTCGTCTGTCAGCTTATAATTGCGCAGCAACACTTTGATTTTCTTGCAGCCCGTCGGCGTGTAGAGATAGTTTGGTGATTTCTCGTGCAGTATTCTTTCCACACCTTCTGTGAAGATTCCTTGGTAGCCCAGTTTTTCGATGGTTTTTGCTATGGCGTTGTTGTAGAGCAGCTCGGTGTTCTCGAAAACCTTCGGCGTGTAGCCAAGTAGGTCCTTCATTGTTTGTTGGTGCATTTTTACCTGTTCGACGAATTCTTCTCTTTCGGGATAGAGGCTTGCTAGCGAGTGATAGTAGGTTTGGCTTAGAAACTCCACGCAGCCGGTTTCTGCGAGTTGTTTAAAGGATTCCAGGATGTCCTTGTTGAACATCTCACACTGTTCCAGAAAGACTCCGGAGATGCTGAATGAGACTTTAACTTGTTTTTTCTCCCTCTCGTGTTTGTCGATTAAGTCAAGCAGTATTTGGTTTGATGGAAAATAACACTTTTTACATGTCCTATCAAAAACTTCTTTGTTAACTTTATGGTCGAAGTAATGGTTGAAGAGTTCCTTCTTTTTCACACGTTTAAAAATCTTGTTTTCCCAAAAGAAATTTCGTCTTATCCTGTGTGGTTGGTGTACCTCAAACACGAACACTATGCCGGTCAAGGCGTTAACCTCTACTCACCTTATCAACTCACGCGGTTATTTCTAATTTGCTGTACGAGATGCAATGACTACAAGAACAAGAAGAAAGCAGAGTAGTTCGCTTATTGAAAAACTAACGCTTGAGCACCATAGACTAGTTGTCTGTTTTTTTGTTTTCTTCGCTTTCGTTCTTGTGTTTGAGGGTTTTTGTGGATATTTCTCGGATTAGTGGTTTTGTTTTGCCTCCTTCTATCTCTATTTTTGCGTTTGGGTATTGTTGTTGAAGCTGTTTTTTGAGTGCGTTTGCGTCTGTGTTTTTTCCGACTTTTGCTTTTACTTTTGTTCCTTCGGGAGTTTGAACCACACTTATTGAGTATCCGGTTGTGGGAGACTTGTCGAACAGTGATTCTGCGTCTTCAAAGATGGAGCCTCCCAACAGTTCGTCTATTATGCTGCGTTTTTTCTTGCGGGGCATGGTGTGTACTGAGTATTTGAATTGAAGTTGTGTCTTAAAAACTTATCAAACGCGCGTGTGCTTAGAGTCTCACTACGTCGGCTAGTTGTGGGGTGGACACTTCGAAGAGGATTGAGTTCTTTTTGCCTGTTATTCTGTGGACTGTTTTTGGGGGTAGGGTTATGTCTTCTCCTTCTTTCAGTGTGACTAGTCTGTCGTTTAGGATTATGTCGACCTCGCCTTTGAAGCAGTAGATCGTTTCTTTCTTGTCTTTGTGGTAGTGCTGAGAGGTGTGATGGTTTCCTTTTATTATGAGGATTTTTCCGCCGTATTCTTGTTCTTGGGCTATCCACAGTTCCTTGCCCCAGTTTTTCAGTATTTCCCTCACGATCGAAACCCCATCTTCGTTCTTCTTTTGACTGTAAGTATTTATTGCTTCGTATCTTAAAAGGAGGAAGGTGCCCGCACGCTTGTAGGAGTAGGCTTGAGTATGTTTGTACTCGTGGTAATTTAATGCTGTTTAGGAAACGCAAATAGTGTGAGGTTTTACGAAAAGGTATGAGGCTTTGTACTTGATCGGTTTTGTACTTGATCTATTGCCATTTGAGCATATGTTAGAAAGAAGTGCGCGCGAGAAAAGCGGGATTTATATAAAGTTTCGTTTAACAAGTTGTTATACGCTGTTGCAGATATATAATATCGTGGTGAAACATGATGGAGAAATTATCTGCTTGGGAAGAAGCTTATAGAAGCGTCGAATCGATGTGGGGATTGAAGCCCGATCATATACTGCTAGAGTATGCAAGTCTCATCCCTAAAGGTAATGTTTTGGATTTAGGCATCGGAGAAGGGAGAAATGCCCTTTTCTTTGCTAAGATGGGTTATGAAGTTGATGGAGTCGATATTTCCCAAACTGCTATTGAGCGATGTATTGAGAGAGCGAAGAAAACAAATCTCAAACTCAAGGCTGAAGTGAGAGATTTGAAAGAAGTAGATATTCCTCAAGGGAGATATTCCCTTATTATTGCGGCGTGGGTGCTAAACTTCTTTTCGAAAAGGGCGGCGGAAGAGATTATCGGGAAGATAAAGAATGGTTTGAAGAAGGACGGTTTTGTCTACATCGGAATATTTTCCTTGGCCGATCCCGGTTATAAGAGAGCCAAGAAAAGCCTAGAGGTAGTCGAAGAGAACACCTTCTATTCCTCGCAGAGAAATTCTTTCTTTCATTACTTTACCAGAGAGGAAGTCCTTTCTCTCTTCGCTGATTTTAAGGTTATTCACTACGCCGTAGGCACAGGATTAGACCTTAGCCATGGTGAACCCCATTACCATGGTTTTATTGAGTACATGGGGCAGAAATGTAAGTGAAGATGCCAAGAAAGCTCGCGAACTGTGCGGCTGGATCTTATCTTTGTGTGGTCTACAACGACCTCTAACAGCACGCGCTTTTGATTTAGAAATGGAAACTTAGAAACTTTTTCAAAACTGCCGAATAACTCTATCAAAGGAAAGACACATGAAATGTATTTAAATCTTGAATTTTCCTCAAATGTTTCTATGCACAAAGGCACCTATTACAGAGAGAAGCTTTCAGCTAACAAACTCCTTCGGTGTTATGAAACAGCTTCTCCAAGGATCAAACAATATCTTGACGCAGAAATCCAATTCGTTATTTCTAACTTTCATGGCACAGATTTGGTTCTCGAGCTTGGATGTGGTTATGGTAGAGCTATGAAAGCAGTATCAAAGTTTGTTTCACGGATTGTTGGAAATGATATTTCAAGGAAAAGTTTAGAGCTTGCGAGGTCATACATGGAGAGTTGTCGAAACTACGTCGTGTTTCTGATGGATGCGTCTCAGTTGTCGTTTCGTTCGTGCGTTTTTGATGCTGTGTTTTGCGTTCAAAACGGTATATCCGCATTCGGCGTAAACAAAAAACGTCTCATAGCCGAATCCATAAGGGTGACGAAAGACAATGGGATTATTCTTTTTTCTAGTTATTCTCCGAAGATATGGGAGGCTCGTCTGGAGTGGTTTAGAAAGCAGTCGCGGTTTGGTCTTGTAGGAGAGATTGATGAGGAGAAGACGCGTGATGGAACTATTGTGTGCAAGGATGGCTTTAGAGCCACTACTGTCAGCGGTGACGAATTCGTTGAGTTGTTCGATGAGTTCGGGTTGAATGCTTCTATCGTTGAAGTGGACGAATCCAGCATTTTCTGCAGAGTAGTCAAAAAGCGCGTTTAGGCGTAAGGTTGGAGAGACTTTGCATGCTTGTTTGTCATGTGGGAGACTTTTCGATCGAGTGTTTGAGTGCTTTTCTGGCGAGAAGGCGTGTTGAATCGATGACGGGTAATGGTGAGTTCTTTGAGTTTACGACGAGTGGGATTTCGGTGCATCCTAAAATGACAGCGTCGCAGCCTGAGTCTTTTAGTTTTTGGATGACTTTTATAATGGTTTTATTGGAAGGTTCTGTTATTTTTCCTGTGACTAGTTCGTTAAAGATGATTGAGTTGATGTTTTCTTGATCTTTTTCGTCTGGAACGATCATCTCGATTTTTAGTTTTGATAAGGCGTCTCTGTAGACTGGTCCTTGCATGGTGTATTTGGTGCCGAGGACTCCCACTTTCTTGTATCCTTTTAGTTGGCATTGTTTAGCGACTGTTTCTGTGATGCTTATTAGTGGTATCGGAGACTGATTACTCGCTTTTTCAAAGGCTCTGTGAACTGTGTTGTCTGGGCATATCGCGAAGTCTGCGCCTGCGGAAGCCAGTTTTTTGGCGGATGATGCCATTAGGGATGCTACGCTGTCCCAGTCGTCTTTTTCGATGTAGTTCATGTAGAGGCTTAAGGAGTGGGTGTGCATAGTTACCTCTGGATGAGCGAATTTGCCCATAATGGCGGGGGATTCTTGGCATATTGTGCGATAGCAAAGGGCAGCGCCCTCGGAACTAACGGCGATGATTCCTATGTGTTTAGCCATGTTACATCGTTCACCATTGTCTAGTGCTTCGTTTTTAAGATTTCCTTCTTAAGACTTACCAAACGCGCTCTTATAGAGGCAAGGTTTGAGTTTTTCATTGTTGCGCGCGCTAATGTTTGTATGTCCTTTCTGAATTGGAACAGAAAGCGAATTTATTATATACTGAGGCACATGGAGTGGTACTATACTGTAGCCGAGGAGAGAACAGATGCATGGACTTCAGTTTCTTGCTTCAGGGTCTTGTTATTGGTTTTTCAATTGCCGCACCAGTCGGGCCAATTGGTGTGCTGTGTATACGGCGTACGTTGGCTGAAGGGCGAGTCTATGGATTGGTCTCTGGTCTGGGGGCTGCTACAGCTGATGCGGTTTATGGCTGCGTTGCTGGATTTGGAATTACCTTCGTCTCAAGTCTCTTGGTGAGGCAGCAGATGTGGCTTCGTCTTATTGGTGGCGGTTTTCTTTGCTTTTTAGGCGTGAGGATTTTTCTGTCCGCACCTAGTGAACAAGCGGTTCCTGCAAAAAGAATAGGTGTCTTTAGTGCTTTTGCTTCCACGTTTTTTCTGACTCTCTCAAATCCGGTGACAATTCTTTCTTTTGCGGCGATATTTGCGGGTTTGGGATTGGGAAGCACGGGTGGGAGCTATGTCCCTGCGGCGATACTAGTGTTTGGTGTATTTGTTGGCTCGGCTTTATGGTGGCTTGTCTTGAGTGGAAGTGTCAGCCTATTTCGGGCGAGGTTTACGCCTGCTGGGTTGCAGTGGGTGAACAGAATTTCAGGCATGGTCATTGTAGGATTTGGAGTGGGGGCCCTCCTTAGCTTGATTCTGTGAGAACACAGAAGTTTTGCACATAAGTGTCAGATTGTTGTTTTTGGCTGGTTTTTTGTTTTTGGTTGGAGGAATTTGTGTCTTGTTTTGTCTTGTGGTTTCATTAGGCTTTCGATTATTTTGAATTGTCGTTGGTATATGTGGCAGTTTTTGGAGTGGAATATGAGTTTGCCGGTTTGTATGTTTAGGCTTCCTCGTTGGTTGATTTCTGATGCTATTGCTTCGTTTAGTATTTGTATTCCGGCTA
>Ga0224501_10000243_pt1 | contig 49320 bp, 46 predicted proteins | sample SF_Oct11_sed_USG_4_FD_169105 | JGI IMG/M metagenome (GOLD analysis project Ga0224501, IMG submission 169105) | Sediment microbial communities from San Francisco Bay, California, United States - SF_Oct11_sed_USGS_8_1 | ecosystem: Environmental > Aquatic > Marine > Sediment | place: USA... | reverse complement strand
GCATATTCAAAACATGACCATAGATTTTCTTGGCCGCACTCACATCAATGCGCCGCCCTGAAAAATCAATCAGATAGCCCCGCAAATTCCGGAAGATAAAATCAAAAATAAAGGCAACCAACGCCCCTATCCCCAGCGCCCAACCCGTATCAATAGCCTCATTGGGAATAACACGGTCATAAACATTCATCACAAATAACGGACTGACCAATGCAAAAAGATTGATAAAAAGGGAGGCCATAATCGCCATCTGATAGGTGCGCCTGTTTTCTTGAACAAGGCCCCAGAACCAATGACCGGAATTTTTTATGCTATCATTTTGTGATGAATGATCTAAAGATGCCTTCGGATATGCTAAAATCGCATATCCTCTATACCGTTTTTGAACAGCCGCAATACTATGTTCCATCACCTCGTCATGCTCAGGATCATAGAATTTCAAAACCTTGCCGTTTTTCTCCAATACCAGCACCGGTGAAGCCTTATCCAGAAAAACCACACAAGGCAAAACAGATGTAGAAATCCCGTCAAGCTTTGCCTTTTTTACCGTCTTTGCATGTAGCCCTGCACTACGCGCCGCTTCACAAAATAATTCAGGTCCAATGGCTTGCCCCTCATAAGGCAACCCTGACTTAAGACTTTCTTCCGAACGCGCAAAACCATGATGCGCACAAAGTCTCGCCAGACACTTAATAAGATAATCAGAGGCGTCCGCCTTGGGTTCTTGCTTTATTGCCTTGGCTTTAGAAGCAGACATAATTACTGATGCGTTTCCTGTAAATATTCACCGAGCAAAATACTGCCCAGGCGACCTGATGATGAGAGCAAATAGAATTCCGATAGAAGTAAGCCGTATCTGTTTTCAATTTCCTCAAGCCGTGCATTAAAAAGCTGACTTTCTGCACGCATAAGAGCAAGAAGGCTAATCCGTGCCCCTTCATATTGGGACTTATAGGCATCCAGAAGTTTCCTGTTCAATACTATGCGCTCTGTAGACAAAGCCAGCTTCTGCTTTGCCGTATCATATTGTGCATAAGAGTTTTCGATTGATTGGCTGATTTTCCTAAGGATATCTTTCTTATTCGCCTTCGCCGCCTCATATTTATAGGTCAGCCCTTTAGTATTTGCAGCCTTCTTCCCACCCATTGAGAAATTCCAGTTCATCCGAACCAAAGCTTTTACATCTTTAGATTCACCACCAATCAAATCCCTCTTATCTGTTTTAGCAAAAGATACTTCACCATCCATATCGGGATAATATTCTGATTTAGCCGCCAACATCTGAGATTCCGCAGCGAGGATATCGGCATCGGCAATTAAAACCGAATAGTGATAATCATTAGCCAGTGTTATTTCATCTTCAATATTTTCCGATACATAATAGGCAAGAGATTCTGGTACAACGAATCCCCCTTTCGCCGCCTGTCCTGTAAGCTCCGTATATTTTGATTTGGCCGAAAGAAACTGCCCCTTATATTCAGCGATCACACCATCAACAATCATACGTACATCACGAGCTTGTTGTCCTTCCACTTCATCAGACAACCCCTCTTTGACAAGAGAAAGTATTTTTTGTTCGTATTCTGTTATTTTATCGCGTTGCTCTTGTAGCAAAGCGATAGATTCCCCTACACGCAATAAATCGAGATAGCTCCGTGCAACCCGAAAGACCAGATCATTCTTAACCTCCAGAATATCCAGATTTTTTTTCAACGCAGCAGCCTCGGCAGCATCAATCTTGCGGGTTGTTTTAAAACCATCAAAAAGATGCTGGCGCATGGTAATATTGCCTTCACCATAACCTGAATACCCGGCCCCACGCACAACATCCAGACCACGGCTTGTCGCATTATCCTGATACACGCGACCAAACGCTCCGGAAACATTAACCTCTGGGAAATATCCGGAAAAAGCACGTCGTTCATCTTGCAGAGCAGACATATACCCCGCCTCGGCAACTTCAACAGATGGATGTTCTTTCATGGCACTAATAAGCGAGTCCTGCAGAGTTTCCGCAGAAGCAACACTCTGTAAAGCCACGCTGCACAAAGCAAAAACGGCCAGAAAAAATTGGTTTATACCATTCATATAAATAGGTTACTCGTTAGTGAAAAAGCAGAAGAACGAATATCTGCCATAGAACTATTCATAATACAGAAGGTATAAATTTAATCAAGACTTTACACTGGAATCTTAATAACAATCAGTAAAAAGTCGATATTTTTCTTCGCTGAAATAAAATGAGCTAATCTCCCTTATCCCCTCTTCACAAAACGCATCAAATCGTGCATTGTTCTTTGACTTATCAGTTCAAAGTTAAACAAAAAATGTTTACAAGGATCTTGCCGTGGGCCTGAAAATAGCAATACCGAAAGAAACAGCAAAACACGAAAAACGTGTGGCAATATCGCCGGAAGTTGTAAAAAAACTCAGCGATATGGGGTGCAGTATTATTATAGAATCCGGAGCAGGTGAAGCGTCCAATTTTCCTGATGATGTTCTTAAAAAAGCTGGGGCTACTATTAAGAAAGACTACGAATCCACAGTAAAGGAAGCAGATATTATCCTAAAAGTTCAGGCTCCTGATAAAAATGAATTAGATGTTCTTTCAAGAGGACAACTTTTAATTTCCATGCTCTCCCCCTTTAGTAACGACAAAATCCTAAATGACTGCGCGAAAGCCTGTATTGATACATTTTCCATGGAATTTGTCCCGCGCATCAGTCGTGCCCAAAGTATGGACGTGCTTTCCTCTCAGTCAAACCTGGCCGGATATAAATCAGTACTGGATGCTGCCGAACATTACGCTCATGCTTTTCCAATGATGATGACAGCCGCCGGAACAGTACCACCGGCAAAAGTCTTCGTTATGGGTGCGGGCGTTGCAGGACTTCAAGCCATTGCCACAGCCAAACGTCTTGGTGCCGTTGTATCAGCCACAGATGTCCGCCCCGCTGCAAAAGAGCAGGTCCAATCCCTTGGCGCAAATTTTATTGCTGTCGAGGATGATGAATTTAAGGAAGCCGAAACTGCTGGCGGTTATGCCAAGGAAATGTCTGCCGCTTATAAGAAAAAACAAGCGGCACTCATCGAAAGCCATATAGCAAAACAGGATATTGTTATTACCACTGCCCTTATCCCGGGCCGCCCTGCCCCTGTTCTAATTACGGCTGATATGGTTAAATCAATGAAACCAGGCAGCGTCATAGTAGACCTTGCAGTTGAAACAGGAGGAAATTGCGCCCTTTCAGAATCTGGAAAAGTTATTGAAAAACATGGCGTGACGATTATTGGGCACATTAATGTACCAAGTCGCTTGGCCGCTGATGCTTCCATGCTCTATGCCAAAAACTTATTTAATCTAATCAGCCTTATTATGGACAAGGAGAGCGGGAAACTCGCCATCGATTGGGAAGATGATATCATCAAGGGTATAGCTATGACCAAGAATGGAAAAATAATCCATCCGAATTTTATAAAAGACACAAAGAGCAAGACAATCGGATCCAATAAAAAAGCAAAAGACTCTAAATCTGCCACGAGCAAAAAGACGACGACCAAGACCAAAAAGGACTAGATCATGACAACAGAAACAAAGACTTTGATCGAAAGCTACACAGAAATGGCTGATCGTCTTAGAGGTCTGGCAGCCGAGGCCGACCAAATTGCATCAGACGTAAGCGCGACGACTTTGGACTCTATGCACACCGAGCCCTTTATTATCACCGCCCTGACCGTATTCGTTCTGGCCTGCTTTGTCGGATATCATGTTGTCTGGCGTGTTACACCGGCTCTGCACTCCCCACTCATGGGTATCACAAATGCAATTTCATCTGTGATTATTGTTGGCGCAATACTTGCCGCAGGGCCAATTGACGGCGGATTTTCTAAATTCTTGGGATTTCTGGCTATAACATTGGCTTCGGTGAATATTTTCGGTGGCTTCATTATAACAAAACGTATGCTGAATATGTTTCAGAAAAAAACATAAAGAAGCAGAATATTTAGGAGAAAAACATGTCAATAACAGCTTCACTGGCTTATTTGGTTGCCTCGGTCCTGTTTATTCTGTCTTTACGTGGCCTTTCCCACCCGACCACAGCGCTTAAAGGACTTAATTACGGAATTGCAGGTATGGCTCTGGCCATTCTCACAACCTTTTTTGCCCCACAAATAGAAAGTTATACACTTATATTGCTTGGCATTCCTGTCGGAGGTTTTATTGGTTGGTTTATCGCAACGCGTATAGCCATGACCGACCTGCCGCAACTTATGGCAGCCTTCCACTCTCTGGTTGGTCTTGCCGCCGTCTTCGTTGCTGCAGCCGCCTTCTATAATCCGGAAGCTTACGGTATAGGAACATTCGGCAATATTAAGGGCGCAAGCCTTTTTGAAATGGCATTAGGTCTTGCCATCGGAGCAATTACTTTTACAGGATCTATCATCGCATGGGGAAAACTCCATGGAAAAATTTCGGGGAAACCTGTGATCTTTAACGGACAGCATAAGCTTAATGCTATTTTGGGGGGCATTATGTTCCTCAGCATTATTCTGCTCTGCTGGACAGGGAGCAGCTTTTATTTCTGGCTGATATGCCTGATTGCGCTTGCTCTTGGTGTACTAATGATTATCCCGATTGGCGGCGCAGATATGCCCGTAATTATTTCTATGCTGAATTCTTACTCGGGATGGGCCGCCGCAGGAATTGGTTTTACACTGCATAATAACCTTTTGATTGTCACCGGCGCGCTGGTTGGGTCTTCCGGTGCCATCCTATCCTATATTATGTGTAAGGGCATGAACCGCTCTTTCCTTAATGTTATCCTTGGCGGTTTTGGCGTCGATGATACTGCGTCAGGAACGCAAGATATGGGCGATCGCTCGGCTAAAATAGGAGCCTCAGATGATGCCGCCTATCTGATGAAAAATGCATCAAAAGTTATCATAGTCCCCGGTTATGGTATGGCTGTAGCCCAAGCCCAACATGCTGTGCGGGAAATGGCAGATATATTGAAAAAGGAAGGTGTTGACGTAAAATACGCCATACACCCTGTCGCAGGCCGCATGCCGGGTCATATGAATGTTCTACTTGCCGAAGCCAATGTTCCCTATGACGAAGTGTTCGAGATGGATGATATAAACCGCGATTTTGCCCAAGCCGATATCGCCTATGTAATTGGCGCCAATGATATAACCAACCCCGCCGCCAAAAACGATTCCTCTTCTCCAATTTATGGCATGCCGGTACTGGACGTTGAAAAAGCAAAAACAGTTTTATTTGTCAAACGCTCTATGGGTTCTGGCTATGCTGGCATTGATAACCCTTTGTTTTACAGTAGTAATACGATGATGCTTCTTGGCGATGCCAAAAAGATGACCGAAGAAATTATCAAAGCTATGGAATAGTTTTTGTTTAACTTTGATAATCTGTTAACTTTTTTAAAAGATAATACAGATATCAAGGGCAAAAGTAACTATGGATAACAATATTACACCGGATATTGAAGAGCGTTTCAGGCAGCCCAAAGGGTGGCGCTGGCATCATTTCGAGCGCATAAAGGGTCGCAAAATCCGTTTTGGCTCTGTTTTCCCACAAGACAGTATCCCCGATGCCGTAATCATATGCCTGCAGGGTGTCCGCGAATTTAGCGAAAAATATTTTGAAACCGCCCATTGGTGCCTTGATCATAATTTTGCTTTCTGGACATTGGACTGGGCCGGACAAGGAGAATCTACGCGTTATATCCCTGCAAACCCCCAAAAGCGTTTTAACGGAGATTTTAGAGAAGATGTTGCAGATCTCCATTATTTTATCAATGAATACATCAAACACTCCAGCGTTCACCCCGATAAGGGACGGATACCCCTGGCAATGCTCGCTCATTCTATGGGAGCGCATATTGGGCTGCGACTTCTGCACGACCATCCAAAAATCGTAGAATGCGCAGCAATGAGCGCCCCAATGATAGGACTAAAAGTTTTTGAACATATTCCAAATCCTGTAGCCTCCGTGGCAAGTACCTTTTGCAGCACCCTTATGGGTAATAACTATATTCCTGGTGGCAAAGACTGGGTGAATACTTTACCCTCACCTGAAAAAAAACTTACGAGCGATCCAGTACGCTCGCTTATTCACAATCAATGGTGTGAACTCAATGAATCTTTGCGTTGCGGAGATGTTACATATGGCTGGGTTCATCAGGCCCATAAATCCTGCATGAGCCTTCAAAATTCGAATTATCATAAAAGAATTGAAACGCCGTGCATTTTTGGAATACCGGAGCATGAACATCTGGTTGATAATAAAACGTCCTTAAAGACCGTAAACAATATGAAAAACACGGAAATACTCGAATACCCAGAGTCTTATCATGAAATTTTGATGGAAAAAGATGAAATCCGGAATGATTTTTTACAAAAATTCTATAATCTGATTGATAAAATGACTATCAAACGACCAGAGACCTTGAAACCTTTTTAAGAAAAATGCAAGATAGCACATAATTGATTCAGGAGAAAAATTTTATGCATGAAGATATGAACCCAGAACAAATCCGTCTCAGTGACCGGATACTATCAGCCCTCCAGCTTGCTCTGGATCAAGAGGATCTAAAAATTTCTGAGACTTTGACCAAGGCTCTTGAAATGGCTATGACCCGCAATACAGGTGGTGGTGAGTTTATCGAAAGACGGGACTACCCTGCTGAAATCGAAGCTGCAATGAATAAGCTCAGTGCGTTGAAGGATAAGACTTAGCCTTTTATTAATTCAAGCCATTCATCTTCATTAAGCACAGTGACACCTAACTCCTGCGCTTTTTTGAGCTTTGAACCGGAATCTTCTCCGGCAATCACATAATCTGTTTTCTTGGACACAGACCCAGCCACTTTCGCACCAAGGCTTTCAGCCCTTGCCTTCGCTTCCTGACGGGAAAATTTGACGAGCTTACCTGTAAAAACTACGGTCTTACCTGTAAGCGGAGATTTCACGCTCTGTTGCCGCTCATAGGGTTTGACTGTGACATGTTTTACAAGCCCATCCAGAATTTCCAGATTATGGCCTTCGGCAAAAAAACCAATCAGATCATCCGCCATAGCCGGACCGATATCATCAATTGAAATCAGATCGGCATAAGCCTCGCTTTCATGGTCTTTTGCAGCAATCATGGATTTTTTCAAAGTTTCCAGCGTACTGTAACGAGAAGCCAGACGTTTGGCTGTGGCCTCTCCGATCTGCCTGATACCAAGCGCATAGATAAAGCGGTTTAATTCAATTTCCCGCCTGTTATTGATAGAGTCGAACAGGTTCTTTTCCGATAAATCCCCCCAGCCTTCCTTGGCCCTGATAGGCGTAAGTGTGCTCTTATTTCGCTCTTCCAGCGTAAAAATATCAACCGGAGAACGGATTAGCCCCTCTTCCCAGAAATTCTTGATAATCTTATCGCCAAGCCCTTCTATATCAAAAGCCAGACGGCTAACGAAATGTTTCAGACGTTCAACAGCCTGCGCCTCGCAAATCAGGCCACCTGTACAGCGTAAAACAACATCATCCCCCTCACGAATAGCTAAAGAGTTACAGACAGGGCAATGATCTGGGAATTCGAATACTGCTGGATTGCCTTTACGTTTGTCTTTCAGCACCTCAACAATTTGTGGAATAACATCACCTGCGCGCTGGACAACCACCATATCACCGACACGCACATCCTTACGTCTGATTTCATCTTCATTATGTAGCGTAGCATTGGACACAACCACCCCGCCTACCGTAATCGGCTCCAGCCGCGCTACAGGTGTCAAAGCTCCGGTACGCCCCACCTGAATATCAATCTTTGTTAAGAGCGTAATCGCACGCTCGGCAGGAAATTTATGAGCCGTCGCCCAGCGCGGTCGCGATGAAACAACCCCCAAACGTTCTTGCAATTTGATGTCATTCACCTTGTAAACTGCACCATCGATCTCATAGGAAAGTTCCAGGCGTCGCTTCAATAATTTATAATAATAAGCAAGCAAGTCTTGCTCGCTTTTACACAAAGCAACAGGATGTGGAAGAGAAAAGCCCCAATCATTCAACTTTACTCTTACATCTTTTTGTGTTTTAGCAACTTCCTCACTCATTTCGCCAAAAGAATAGGCAAAAAAATTCAGTGGCCTTGACGCTGTAACGGATGGGTCAAGCTGACGTACACTCCCCGCTGCCGCGTTTCTTGGATTCGAAAACGGTTCCTTTCCCTCTTTTTTTTGCTTCTGATTAAGCTTTTCAAAATCTGTAAGCTTTATATAAATCTCACCGCGAACTTCCACTATTTCCGGAGTATTCAATGGCAATTTTTGTGGTACATCTAATATTGTTCTAATGTTTCGGGTTACGTTTTCTCCCGTTATTTTATCTCCTCGAGTAAGGGCCAAAGCCAAATTGCCCTTTTCGTACCTCAGTGAACAAGATAAACCATCCACTTTAGGTTCAGCCCAAATATCAACCTCTTCTTCTTTGTCTAGATTCAAAAACTTTTTTATTCTTATTAAAAACTCTTCTACGTCTTCTTCACTAAAAACATTTGATAGCGTGAACATAGGGAAAGCATGTTTCACTTTCTCGAATTTTTTAGAAGGTTCAGCTCCTACTTTTTCTAAGACATGTCTAGATCCAAGTTGATATTCCCTTGCTAACGTCAACAAACGCCTTTTTAGCACATCATATTCTGCATCAGAAACCTTAGGATCATCTTTTGAATGATACCAATAATCATATTGGCCAATTCGCCTAGCCAATGTTAGGTATTCTTCCCTTAGTTTTTCATAATCATCATTATTACTTTCAAACAAGTATCCTGTTGTTTTTTCTTTTTTTATCATGTGCCCGTCTCCAGCAACTTATTTGCCGCCGCGCGTGCCTCATTCGTGATTTCCGCCCCCGCCAGCATTCTTGCAATCTCTTCACAACGCTGAGCACGCGTTTCCAGAGCTGTAATAGTAGTTATATTTTCTTGTTTCCCACTCTTCTTGACAATCCAGTGATAATCAGCGCGAGCCGCTATTTGCGGGGCATGCGTTACCACGAGAACCTGCTTGGCTTTGGCAAGGCGCGCAAGCCTTTCCCCGACAGCATCAGCCGTCGAGCCGCCAATGCCAGTATCAACCTCATCGAAGATAAAGCTGTGGGTCGAGCCTTCCCGTGCAATGACAACTTTGAGGGCCAGCATAAAGCGGGACATTTCCCCGCCCGAAGCGATCTTATGAATTGGCCCTAGTTCCTGCCCCGGATTGGTAGAAACCAAAAAACGGACCTTATCAATGCCCTCCGTCCCCCACTCCGATTCCGGCAAAGGTGTAATTTGCGTGATAAATTTTGCCTTATCCAGCTTAAGAGGTGAAAGCTCTTTTTGCACCAGTTTATTAAGCCTTTGCGCCGTATCACTGCGCAGTTTAGAAACGCGCTGCGCTTCTTCAATATAGGCCTTCTTAAGAACTGCTAATTCCTCTTTTCTGGCTTCGCTATTCTCATCGGCTTTCTCAATAGATTCCAGCTTTTCTTTTAATTCCTGCTGAATTTTGGGCAAATCATTAACATGACAATGATGCTTTCGCGCCTGCGCCCGCAGCGCAAAAAGCCGTTCTTCAATTTCCTCAAGACTATAGTCACTATCTTGAAACTCGGTTGAGAATTCCTGCACAATAATTGCAGCCTCACGCATTTCATCCGAAGCCCGTGATAAGGCATCAACCGCGCCTTTAAGACGTTCTCCCGCTTTATCGGAAATTTTGTCCAGCACAGCCCAGGCCTTTCGCACCGGATCATTATCATCATTGAGCAAAGCATCAGCCTCGGCCAGTGCATTAATAACATCTTCCTTGTTACGCAGCATCTCTCGCATCTGGCTAAGTCTCTCTTCCTCATTTTCCTGTGGAGACAGATTTTCCAGATCATTCAACGAGTCACGCCAATAGAGTTCCTCGACCTTGGACCTGACCGTTTCCTCGGTCAGGCGCTGCTGCTCGGACAAAACTTCTTTCCATGTATTCCAGCGTTCTTTCAAGTCACTCTCAAATCCTGCATACTCATCAAGCATGGCGCGGTGCGTAGCCGGATTCAAAAGTCCTTGCGTTTCAAATTGCCCGTGAATTTCCACCAGAGTTGATCCAACCTCTTTGAGTAGACCTACTGTCACAGGCTGGTCATTGATAAAAGCACGGCTTTTGCCGTTATTATAAACGACCCGCCGCAGCAGTAAAATATCCTCATCCAGAATAATATCGGCCTCTTTTAATATTTCGCAGGATGGATGTCCTTCATGAATCTGAAAACTGGCTGTGACGCTGGCATAGTCTGCTCCATTGCGCACAAGTCCACTTTCGGCGCGCACCCCCAGAGCCAGACCAAGCGCATCAAGTAAAACAGACTTCCCCGCCCCGGTCTCTCCGGTTAGAACACAAAGACCCTCATGAAAGGTAATGACAAGCCTTTCAATCAAGACAACATTGTTTATACTCAGGCTACTCAGCATATCAGAACAGCCTCCTAACCCGGTGATAAAAGTGATTCAATCGTACGCGTAAAGAAGCCCTTATCATCATCAATTTTGCTCCGCGAAGCCGGATCAAGCAACGCATAGGACCGCTCATACCATTTGCTGCCCGGGTAATTATGCCCTAGAACCGCTGCTACTTTAAGGGCTTCATGCTTCAACCCCAAAGTCAGATAAGCCTCAACCAGACGATGCAATGCCTCGGGTACATGGCTCGTAGTCTGGAAATTGACGATCACACTGCGAAATCTGTTAATCGCCGCATTCACATGCCCACGCTCCAGATAATAACGCCCGACTTCCATTTCTTTTCCCGCAAGATGGTCCATCGCCAAATCACGTTTCAAGGATGCATCGCGGGAATACTCACTATTGGGGAATCGCCCGATCAAAGTATTAAACGCCCTTAAAGCATCAATCGTCATATTCTGGTCGCGGCGCACATCCGATATCTGCTCGTAATAAGACATCGCCTTGAGATAATAGGCATAATCCACATCTTCCGCGCCGGGGTGAAGCTGGATATAACGATCAATCGATGCTATAGCCTCATCATAACGCTGATCCAGATAAGAGGCATACGCCCCCATGATCTGTGCCCGTACCGACCATTCGGAATAAGGATGCTGCCGCTCAAGCTCTTCAAAATATTTCGTAGCCTCGACATAGTTTTTTTTCTTAAGCGCCGTATCAGCCCGCTCATACAAAGCCTCCACCGAATCCGCTTCGACTTTTTCCTTTTTACCTCCGGATGACGAGCACGCAGATAAGCTGACCACAATCATGGTAAACAGAAAAAATTTTCTGAAGATCATATATTGGCTCCGATTCTTCTTAGACATGTCTTATTGATAAACTGAAGATAAAGCCAAAGAAAGAACTTTCCTAAATCAACCCAAGACAATATAAGGAAAACTTTTCCGGTTATCTCTTGATGATACGGACTGCCATTTTTATTGACATAAGAATAATAGGTTTCTATAATTATGCGCATAACAATAAATTATAAATTAAGGGGAGCCACAGGGCCATGCTTAAAAGACTAGCATCTATTGTTTTTAAAAACACAAATTCTATTTCCGATGATGACCACGTTGAGCGTTATCTCAAACATCAAGAGATTCTCCAACAGCTCAAAGATGACAATAAATATAACCATCACATAATATTAGACAAAAAGCTATGCGAGCATCGCAACGCTGATGAAGATAATGGCATTTTCCGCCTTAAAAAAGACGAATATGAACATGGAACCTATATACTTAATAAAATAAAAGAAAAAATTCCGCAGGGAAAAATAAACCTTCCCTACGCACGTTTAAATAATGCCGACCTAACCGGAGTTGATCTGATCAAGGCCATCCTGACTGAAGCCGATCTAGGCAATGCCACACTGACAAGCGCTAATCTGACCAGAGCCTATATGAGTGGAGCCAATCTGAACGGGGCAGATCTTGTCGAGGCCAGACTGGTCAAAGCCGATCTGGCAGGAACCGATCTGAGCGAAGCCGATCTGACCCAAGCCATACTGACTAGGGCTGATCTGTTTGGAGCCAATATGGAAGGAGCCGATCTGACAGGGGCAACGCTGACCAAAGCCAATCTGGTAAAAACTCTTTTGTTCAAAGCAACTCTGACCTACGCTAATCTAAAAAAGGCCCATCTGGAACGGGCCCATCTGGACGGTGCCAATCTGGAAGGTGCCAATCTGGAAGGCGCCAATCTGGAAGGCGCCTTTCTGACCAAAACCGATCTGAGAGGTGCCGATCTAAGAGGAGCCAATCTGAGAGGAACAAGAAATCTGACCTCACAACAGATAATATCTGCCTATATCGATGAAACAACAATGTTAGGCTCGGGTTTCAACAACCTCAAAGCGGAAATCCTTAAAGCACAACGTTCAAACCCTGTAAACAAGGAAAGTTTCTCGCAGCCAGATACTCCTGTAATTTCCTGATGATACGAACCAGTATTTTTATTGACATAATATGGTAAAATCTTATACTCATAGGTACATAACAAAAAATCATAAAAAGGTAGATTCCCAACGCCATGCTCGCCCATTACCTGCAACATGCATTTAACGATTTGCGAAACGCCTTCACAAATAAAGATGAAGATATCCGCCAGCGCTACATCAAACACAAAGAGATTCTTAAGCATTATAAGTATAGACATGAACCCCTATGCATGCTTCGCGACAACCATGAAGATAACGGCATCTTTCGCCTCAATAAAAGAGAACGCGATAGCTACAACCATGGAATCTTTATCCTTGAGACACTAAGAAAAGAGATCCTCAAGAAAGAACAGGACGAAAAGAAGATAAACCTGTCTTTTGCCCATCTGCGCTACATTAACTTAGCCGGTTCGGATATGAGAGATATCATCCTGGCCAACGCTGATCTAATGGAGGCTACACTGAAAGACGCAGATCTAGAAGGCGCCATACTGACCCATGCCATCCTGCACAAGGCCGACCTAAGCAATGCCGATCTAAGAGGGGCCGTCCTGACTCATGCCAATCTGGAAAACGCTATCCTGAGTGATGCCGATCTAAGAGGAGCCATACTAACCATTGCTCACTTAGTCTCGGCTAACCTAAAAAGTGCAAAGCTACAGGGTGCCCACCTGGATGACGCTATACTCACTTATGCCTATCTGAGATGGGCCAATCTGGAAGGCGCCAATCTATACGGTGCCAATCTGTACGGCGCCGATCTTAGGGGTGCCAATCTGAGAGACGCCATCCTGACCGATGCTACCCTGACCAAGGCCGATTTGACCGGAGCCGATCTGAGAGGCGCCAATCTAAGAGGCGCAATAGGTCTGACTGAAGAGCAAATCGAATCTGCACTCTTTGACGAAAACACGATGTTCGATGACGAGTTTTATGTTGCCAAACATACAATTCTTGCAACAAAGCACTTACAAGACGAACCAGAAGATAATTCGCCCTATCCCTCACAAAGTTAGTAAAGTTCATAATCTGTTCATCTCATGAAAAAAAGGGTAAGGCCATGAGCCGAATTTATTCAGCAAAAACAAGACTACCTTCAGAAGCACCCTGACCTGCCGACACAGGCATATGAGAAATTTCTTCCGCATATTCCCAGTTCGCATCATCGGCAAACAAGGCATGCAATATCTTGTTATTCATCATATGTCCGGCTTTCACGCCGTCATATGCGCCAAGAATCACACCGCCTGCCAGATATAAATCACCGATCGCATCCAGCAATTTATGACGAATAAACTCATTGGAAAAACGGAGCCCTTCGGGATTCATAACCGCTTCGGGACTAAGCACAATTGCATTATCCATGGACCCGCCCAAAGCTAGGCCTTGAGAGCGCATATATTCAACCTCATGCAGGAAACCGAAAGTGCGGGCCTGCGCGATATCATGTTTGAAATTCCCGTTAATCAGACGCGTTGAAAAGCTCTGGTGCCCGATATCACCATGATCAAAAGTAATCTCACCTTCAAACAGGCTACCCTCATCAGGACTCAGGCTCACTCTCTTACCATCAAGCTCAACACTCACCTCTTTCAATACACGGATTGCGCGGCGCGGTGCATTTTGTGCCTGTTTACCAACTTTCTCGATACATTCGACAAAAAGCACAGCACTTCCATCAAGGATCGGCACTTCCGGCCCATCAATTTCAATGCGCAAATTATCAACACCGCACCCGCGAAGTGCTGACATAAGATGCTCTATCGTGCCAACGCGTGCACCATTTTCATTCCCGATCACTGTACATAGCTGTGTATCAACGACCTTATCCCAAAGCGCCGGAATAACATTATCGCCCTGCCTGATATCTGTGCGCACAAAAACAATACCTGTCCCCGCATCGGCAGGAATCATATCCATGCGGATCACCTTACCTGTATGAAGGCCCACACCTTTTATCGTCGTCCGGGCACGGAGTGTGTGTTGTTCGTTTATCATAGATATATTCCAGACCCTGTTTGTGGAAAGCCATAATTCGGAGCCTAATAATACAAAAGCTTTCGCATAGCAGCAAATCACGCTTTATTGCATTTTGTTACAAAATTATTACATACTGAAAGAAAAAAGAAGAGGCCCTATTAAGGGCCTCAATGACGCAAAAAAACTCTACGCAGCTTTATAACTCAGAAGAAAAACTAATTCGCTTGACGCCTTAGGAATGCTGGAATATCCAAATCATCCTTAGAATTGTCCAACTTCAAACCATCCGGCCGGCTTATGTTAAGGCTCTTTTGCGAGGGCGCCGCAGTTTCCGGCCTACCACCAGTCAAAGGCTTGGATTTCACTAAGGCCCCCTCATCTCGAAGACTATCAATATGCTGCTGTACAGATCCGGTAATCCGCTCAAATAAGGAAGAAGACCGATTTGCTCTTTCACCCGAAGCGGCCAGACGTGGAGGCGTCAGCTTAAGTCTTGGCTCCCTCACATCTTCCGTAACATGCTTTGCATGAAAATTCGAAATATGTGGACCGATACCCTCGGTTGGAACGCTCTGATCCGGCATCATTGGCCTGGGTGGAATAAAGGAATCCTTATAGGTTGTCCCGCGCAAAGGCTCAACACTCATCCTATCAGAAGTCTCCCCTCTTGGCTGTGCAGCAAACATATCCATAGACTCAGCCTTCACAACTTGACGAGTATCTTCTACCGGTTTTGGCGAAGGCGCCTTCAAATTCTGGACAGTTTCCTTAGCGGACAAGCTCCGCATAATATCTGACTGCGGAGGGGCAGAATTTTTATCGGCTGGCACAGATACCATAGGTGAAAACCCACTCGGCGCATAAAGTCCTCGATCCTGTTGTGGCGGAGTAGCTGGCTTGACCTGCTCTTCTACGACAGGAGCGGGTGCTTGAACCTCTGCCTTAACTTCGGACTCATTACTATTCGAACCCTCGATCTTCTTGGTCTCTATAGCTTTCCCCAAAGAAGACCCGCCACCAAATATCTTACCTTTCGAGCCTTCACCTTCTATACCTGTGGCAACAATAGACACACGCATCATACCGTCCATATTCTCATCGAATGTTGCACCAAAGATAATATTAGCGTTTGAATCAACCTCGTCACGAATACGGTTACAGGCTTCATCGGCCTCGAACAGAGTCATGTCATAACCACCAGTTACATTGATAATCACACCATTCGCGCCCTTCATAGACACATCATCAAGTAATGGGTTATTAATAGCATCCTCAGCAGCTTCAATGGCACGTTTATCACCGGAAGCCTCACCAGTCCCCATCATAGCTTTACCCATTTGGAGCATAGCAGTGCGAATATCGGCAAAATCAAGATTAACAAGACCCGGACGAACCATAAGATCAGTCACGCCGCGCACACCTGATTGCAGCACAGAATCCGCCATTTTAAAAGCTTCGGCGAATGTTGTTTTTTCATTCGCAATGCGGAATAAGTTCTGGTTTGGGATCACAATGAGCGTATCGACATATTGTTGAAGCTCTTCAATCCCCTTATCAGCCTGTGTCATACGGTGTACACCTTCAAAATGGAAGGGCTTGGTTACAACACCCACAGTCAAAATACCCTGCTGACGGCAAGCCTTGGCGATAACCGGCGCTGCCCCTGTCCCTGTACCACCACCCATTCCGGCAGTAACAAAAACCATATTCGCACCATCAAGATGACGAAGAACATCCTCAAGTGACTCCTCCGCTGCAGCCTGCCCGACTTCGGGCTTCGAGCCAGCACCAAGTCCGCCAGTGATATTCGCACCAAGCTGAACCTTGTGATCCGCGAGCGATCCGCTTAACGCCTGAGCATCTGTATTACAGACAAGAAACTCGCACCCTTCAAGATTGGAAGAAATCATATTATTGACGGCATTACCGCCTGCGCCGCCAATACCAATAACGGCAATCTTCGGTGCTAGTTGCTGAATCCCTGACGGATTCTCGTTTTGTATTTTTAAGTTCGTGATCATTTTAGAACCCCTAGAATTGGATGTTCGTGGTAGGACAATTTGAGTCTATGGGTGTTCTCTTTTTTTTTAAAGAAGATAAAGCCGCAACACCCTATTTTTCCACAGGAAAGACAAAATAGTGTTTTTTTGCTATTGCAATTCCCAAAAGAGACTCACGGATTTATGTCCGGACAACCCACAGGGTGTTGTGCATAAATAAGAAGATTTACTACCAATTCTCACGCAGCCACAGCTTGGCCCTCTCCAGCACAGATTCAGGCTCAACTCGTGCCATAATCTCGGCAGGCATTTCATGCGCATGATGAGCCGCGTAAATCAGCAATCCGGCAACGGTTGAAAAAGCGGGACCACTTACCGCATCGGGCAGACCGTCAAGACGGATCGGTTTAGCCAGACGAACTTGCTTATCCAAAACATGCTCGGCCAGATCCTTAATCCCTGTAATTTGGCTACCGCCGCCTGTAATAACAACACGGCGTCCTATAATATTGGTCAGGCCGCTATCATCAAGGCGCGCGCGAACCATTTCAAAAATTTCCTCAAGACGTGGCTGAATAATACCAACCAGATAAGAACGCGGCACGTGACTATGCCCGCTACGCTCATCCTCACCGAGTTTGACCACATCAATCATCTCGCTTTCATCGGTGTGTGACGCCATTGCGCCCCCATAAAGAGTTTTGAGACGCTCCGCATGTTCAATCGACGTCGTCAGCCCCTTGGCGATATCATTTGTCACATGCTTGCCACCAATGGCAAATGCATCACAAAAAATCATATAACCGCTATGAAAAACGGCAAAGGATGTCGTACCACCCCCAATATCAATCACCGTACAACCCAGATCAACCTCGTCATCCACCAATGAAGATAACCCCGACGCATAGGAATTCACACATAAAGCAGATATATCCAGATGACTACGTTCAATACAACTCGCGACATTGCGTAGAATATTTGCGTCGCCCGTGACAAGGTTAATATCAACTTTCATATGATCTGCCACCATACCCCTCGGATCACGGATACCTTCCTGTCCATCCAGTGTAAAAAACGTTGGGATAGTATGAATCAGCTCAAGATCTTCACTCATCTCCTTTTGCTGGGCGCTGGCTAAAGCGCGACGCACATCATTTTCTGTGACCTCGTGGCCATTCACCCCGACTTCAACCCTGTGACCATATGATTTAGCACACACCCCCGAAACATTGACAATGACTTCACGAAGTGGATATCCCTTCATCACATCTGCCGCCATATTTTCAGCCAAATGGACTGTTTGCCTGATGGATTTTTCGGCTTCATCCAAATCAACAATCACACCGTTTTTAATCCCTTGAGACGGCCTGTTACCAACTCCAATCAACTCAAACCCACCGGAATCATCAATCATCCGCCCGATAAAACACGAGATTTTGCTACTGCCAATATCAAGGGCTGCTAGCACTGATCCTTTGGGACTTAAAGAGTGTTTTTCTACCATCATCAAAATCTTTATCTACAGCGAAACGCCCTCACCTGAGGACATTTTATATTCTTGCACTTTACCAAGTTCCGTCCGGACAATAAAACGTTTAGAGTCACGCAGGTCAATAAGGGTTATCTCTTTATCCAGTATTGCTTCTTCTTCCTGCTTCTGCGCCAAGCGCCTTAATGCCAGACCCAAATCCTGCTCGGGCATCTTGACCAGTTTCTTGTCCTTGAAATGCAAATTCCATCTACGATTATCAATATATTTGGCGTGATCAATCCTTTCCGCAATTTCCGGCTCTGCAGAAATCACCTCGATCAAAGTTTTAACATTCTCAGGCGCTCCAACACCCTTAATCATCACCAAATCAGAAAAATCTTTTAGATTGACATTATCAATAACACTTCCTTCTCGATCAATTAAAACCAGCTTTATACCATTATGCCACAAGGCCATAGGCTTCCTCTCGGTTACACTTATAAAGAGCGTATCGGGCAAGCGCCGCTCCACATGAACATCCTTAACCCAGTTAATTTTTCCGATCTGTTCCTTGGCATTTTTCGGATTGAACATAAAAATAGGATCACCTTTTCCTATATTCACAAGACTTAATAATAAATCCGGATCGGTTTGATCTATCCCCTCAACCAAAAAATTTTCCACCCGAAATCCGGCTCTAGCCGTAGCATCCATCACAGAAGCATAAATATAATTCGAAGTATTTTCATCAGCATCACTCAGAAAGAACCATGCTCCTGACCAAAGAACAGCAACCATAATAGTCACAATCGCTGCCGCTTTTTTTAAGATGTTACGCAAAAACCCCTTACTGCTTTTATAGCGTCTTAAGCTAGAACGTCTTGTTCCCCTTGATTTGGTTTGTTTTCTTGCCACCATCATCTTACCTCTTGAGCAATCTTGCATCTTTGGGCACAGGATCGCTCGGAATCACCATACTCCGGTTTTGCGCAAAAGCCTCTTCAATCAAGGATGTCATCAAATCAGTAAACAAAACCGAATCGGCTGCAGCCTCCCAAAGGAAATAAGCAAAAGAGCCGGGCAAAGGATTGACCTCGTTCATCCAGATTTCACCTGTCTTTCTGTTCCCGATAAAATCTATGCGCGGCGCGCCCGTTCCATCCAAAGCTTCAAACATAGCAAAAGCCCATTTGCGGATATTACTATCTAACTCTGACGGAATATCGGGATTTATCTCACGAGTAAGCGAAAGCATCCCTTCACTCACAGGGCCTGAGAATTGTTTATTCCCGCCCAGCTTATCACCGTCTTTTCCGGAACCGAAACCCGATAGATATTTCTGCTTAAAATCCAGCAATTCATCAGTAGATTTTGGACGCTCGATCGCCGAAGTTTTAAGCGCCCCGCTTATACGCCCGACTGACACATTATATTCCACCAGATTAGGAACAAAAGGTTCGGCAATTGCGCTCACATCATATTCGAAAATAGCCGGAAGACAGGCTTTGGCTTCCTTTACATCATTGACTTTAGCTACGCCAATCGAGCTTCCAAGATGAGCCGGCTTCAAGATACATGGGAAGCCAATAGGCCCTAATATTTCCTCAAGCTTACCTTCCGGCACTAAATACCCGCCATCCTCCGGACGATTGATCTTGGCAAAAGGTAAAACCGGAATATCAAGTGTTTGCAATACATATTTTGTTGTAATCTTATCCATAAGAATAGACGACGCCTTAGTGCGCATCCCCGCATAAGGAATATTGGCAAATTCGAACATGCCCTGAATATTACCATCCTCGCCATAAAGCCCATGAAAAACCGGAATAGCCGCATCAAATTCAATAGGCTTGGGTTTTGAAAACAATCCTTTTTCCTTTGGAATCAAAATCCCTTTATTTGAGGACCCGTTCATATCCATCGTAACTTCGGTAAATTTTCCAAAATCTTTCGGGATATAATTCCCGCGGATTTCCAGCCCCTCCCCTATGAACCAGCGCCCATTCGTACTAATATACACAATAAAAGGATCATAGGCACTGCGATCAATGGCACTATAAACCTGCAGGCCAGAAACAACGCTTACATCGTGTTCGGGCGAACGCCCACCTATAAACACAGCTATTTTTTTTCGGCCGGAAACTTTTGTCGAAGTTTTTGTTTGAGACATGGTTATAACATCGTATAAGGAAAGTGATCACATATAGAACTCTTATTTAAACATGAAATGAAGCTTCGGAAAAGAGAAAGAAGGGCTTGAGCTATGGAATTTTATACTTCAGGCAATATAAAGCTGGCTTACAAAAACCATAAGCTTCAAAAAGAAGAGCCGGTAATCATCTGGGCCCATGGATGGGGACAGGACCACAAAGCCTTTCTGCAAATCATGGAAAGCCTGAAATCTCTAGGCAATCACTACATGCTGGACTTTCCTGGTTTTGGTGAATCTTCACAGCCTCCCGAAGATTGGGACGTGCAAAGTTACGCTGATTTTGTAGCTAAATGGCTAGAGAGCATGAACTTCCCCCCCGTTATCTGGATCGGACATTCTTTTGGTTGCCGCGTTGGAATTCGCATTGCCACCAAATATCCAGATAAAATACAAAAACTCATTCTAATTTCTGGCGCTGGTTTAAAACGCAAACGCCCCTTACACAAGGAAATCTATTTCTATTGCCGTATCAAGCTGTTTAAATTTCTAAAAAAATTCGTACCCGAAGGTGCTTTCAAAGAAAAACTCATGGCCAGATTTGGCAGCACCGATTACAAAAACGCAGGCCCAATCCGCAAAGTCTTTGTACGCACTGTGAATGAAGACCTTAGCAAGCTTGCACAAAACGTAATATGCCCGACCACTTTAATTTATGGTACAAATGACACAGAAACCCCGCCTGAATTCGGCGAAAGATATTCCCGCTTGATCGAAGACAGCAAATTGTTTTTACTGGACGGGCAAGATCACTATAGCGTCCTGTCCGAAGGACGCCATCAAGTCATTAAGATTATTGCCGATACCGTGAAAGAGTGAATACAGGGCCATATTATGCGAGATGTTTATATTAATGGCCTCGGGGCGTTTCTTCCAAACAAACCTGTTCCGAATAAGGACATTGAAAGCTATATTGGCAAAATTAATGGTCAAAAATCCCGAAATAAAGCCATTGTCCTAAGACAAAATAAAATCAAAACCCGCCATTACGCTCTTGATGATAAAGGAGCACCACAATATTCCTCAGCACAGATGGCTGCACACGCCGTTACAAACGCACTAAAAAACTCGGAAGTTAGTCTCCAAAATATACGCTATCTCGCAGCATCTTCAACCTTAGGAGATGTTCTTGTACCTGGCCATGCATCGAATATTCATGGTGCTCTAAAGATTCCACCTCTTGAAATTGCAAATTTTCAAAGTGTGTGTGCAAGCTCAATCATGGCACTAAAATCAGCATGGCTACAGCTTGGAAGCGGAGAACATGAATGTGCTGCCGTCACTGGAAGTGAGTTTGCTAGCCGTTATTTCCGCCCCGGCTTTTATGAACCTTACCTCAAAGCCTCGGGACAAAAGTCTCTCCCCTTCGAAGCGGATTTTTTGAGATTTACTTTATCAGATGGTGCAGGTGCAGCACTTTTAGAAGCAAAACCCAATGAGCGACAGCTTTCCCTTAAAATAAAATGGATTGATATACGCTCCTATGCCGATCGCTTCGACACATGTATGAGCGCAGGAGAAACCGATAACATGTATTGGGGGAATTTTGGAAATCCGATTGAAGCCGTTCAAAATGGCGCGCTTTTCTTAAAACAGAACTTCAAAGTCCTGAATAAAATGATTGCCATTTGGGTATTTCATTATCTTGATCTCATTGATCAGGGGAAAATCGTTACTGATAACATTGATCATCTATGCAGCCATTATTCTTCTCATTCTCTGCGGGAAGAAGCAGTCACTCTGCTGGACAAGGCAGGCGCACTAATTGATGAAAATAAATGGTTCAGCAATTTATACTCAAAAGGCAATACGGGCACAGCCTCAATTTTTATAATGCTTGAGGAACTTTTTTATAGCGGTACACTAAAGTCCGGACAGAACATATTATGTCATGTTCCTGAAAGTGGGCGCTGTGTAAATGGTTTAATGATGTTGGAGGTTATCTAAATGAAAAGTGAAGAAGTAATGCGAGGGCTAATCAAGGTCTGGACAGATTTTGAGACAAAACTCGATCAGGTACCTATCATCGACAAGCTTAATCGCGGTAAGTTCAGACTTGAAGATTACAAGACGCTGCTAATTAATCATCGCCAGCAAGTCGTGGAAGGCGGACGCTGGATTGCGCGAGCAGCCTCCAGCATAGACGAGCATTATTCCGAAATGCGCTCCAAATTCATGCAGCATTGTATCACAGAACATAAAGACTTTAAAATGTTGGAGAAAAACTATGTTTCTGTTGGCGGTACGCATGAAGATATACAGAACGCTTCAAAAAATATTGGTTCTGAAGCCTTGAATGCTTTTATGTTTCATAGAGCCTCACAGCCCAATCCTTTTGATATGCTGGGATCGATGTTTATCATCGAAGGGCTGGGCCAAAACAAAGCCGGAGGCTGGGGTCGTGCCATTATGGAACAGCTTGATCTTACGGAAGATCAGGTCAGTTTTTACATTTACCATGCCGAGCATGATGACGAACATATGGAAGAATTTGACGAAGCACTAAAATCCGGTATTTTAGAAATCGAAAACATGGGAGAACAGATTATAAAAACCGCCAAAATAACTGCACGCCTATATTTATTGCAACTTGAGGAAATCGATAATGTCTGAAATACCTTTTGATGTAAGTAAACATGATAAGGATAATCCTGACCCATGGATGGCTTTAGCTTTGGATCAAAGCACCTTTGTCAATCAAACTGCAAAGGAAGCACTTTTAATTAATAACTCGTCTTTTTCGCGTCGTGTATTACTCCCTATTATAAGACCATTCGCCAGATTATTTATTGGGGTTTTCCGCTTTATCCGTTTGTTTATACCCGAGAAATTGACATCCTCCAGAGCTTTACACAGCACCATATGCTGGGGCATGCATAATTTCGTGAGCAAAGAGGCCAATTACCTGATCTTGCGACATTTCAATATGGGATCACAGGTCCTGAAATTTATGGGTGATAACTTGGCTGAAGGTACGCTTCCCTCTCACCCACTCAAGCCTAAAACAATAGAAGATTTGCGCGATAACGTCTTCGTTCAACATGATCTCAATATTTATAATTTTGTAATTGAGTTGAATAAATACCTTAAAGAGAAAAACAAACGTATTGCCCCCATCAGGATTAAGGACATAGATTTTTCTGCCATTCATGATTTCAAGATTGAGGAAGTGCCCAATAAATGGCACAATTTTCTAGATTTACAAAGTGCAATAGAATTGTATACGCCCTTATTCGCCCTGATGCTCTCTCGTGAGGATTTCGAGCGCGCCAGTAATTCCCTGCAACTGGATGAAACTATTGCAGTCTATGCGGCAACCATGTTTAATCAGGGGGAGATTATGGGCCTTGTGAATAACAAGCACCCAATGGTGCCACTTTCAACTATCGAGGCAGGGTTTCGACTAATGCTACATGGCATAGATGCAGAGAATCTCTATGGCTTTATCAAATATATGCGTGATAATAAACAAGCCTAGATCGCAAGGCACGAAAGATAAAAACACATGATCGAGATTGCAACATTAACTATTATTTATCTGGCCTATCTGGCTTTTTGTGCCAAACGTCTGATGAATTACCTTCATGCGCTCCAGCAGGATGATTACGATAATAGCCGGTTTTGGCGCTGGACAATAAAAAATAAAGTTTTTGATAAACGGGCAACTTTCTTACTCTTACTCCTGAGCATTCCTGCCGCACTGAGCCTAATTCCTCCTCTGGCAACGCATTTTCTGACATTCCTGATTTTCGCGATTATTATCTTTATAGAAAAAGATGCCCGCAAAGACGGTAAAAAAAATCTTATCTTAACGCCCCGTGCCAGACGTATACTGAACATGTCTTTGGTCATCTGCGCAGCCTTTGGCTCGATCGGGTTCTTCATCTCAACGCCAGCTATATGGATATTACCAATACAGCTTATCCCTTTGATTTTGATATCCGGCAATAAATTTCTTCAGCCGCATGAAAAAGCCGTGCAGCAAAAATTCGCTGCCGAGGCAAAAGAAAAGCTGGAGCAGATGCGCCCTAATATTATAGGAATTACAGGCTCATATGGGAAAACATCGGTTAAACATATCCTTGGACATATTCTTGGAAGTACCGCCCCGACCCTTATGACACCGGGCAGTGTCAACACCCTTATGGGCATTACCCGCATCATACGCGAACATCTCCAGCCCAATCACAAATATTTCATCGTAGAAATGGGCGCTTACGGACCCGGCTCGATCAAAGCCTTATGCGAGCTTACCCCACCTGATACAGGCATTATAACCTCAATCGGTCATGCACATTACGAGCGGTTCAAAACACTCGATACAGTAGCCCATGCAAAATTCGAGCTGGCAGAATCCGTTCTTTCACGCGGCGGTATGGTGATTATCGGTGAAAAAACCTTGCGCTTTAAACACACTCAGCAAATGCGCCACAAAGATGCGCGTAACTTCATTGTGTGCGGAGGACCGGATACGGATGGACATCTCACCAAGGACGATCTGGCCATTACCTTGGTTGACCAGAATTCCAAAGGTCTTGTTATCGGCGTTATGTGGCAAGGCAAGGAACATGCACTGCGCGCACCGATTTACGGACATCACCATGCCGAGAATATAGCGATGGCTTTTGCCACGGCAATGTCACTGGGAATAGAAGCCGATGATATTAAGGCTGCTCTCACGCGCCTGCCGCAAATCGCGCACAGGCTGGAGCTTAAAAAGCAAGATGACGGCAGCGCCCTTTTGGATGATGCCTATAATTCCAACCCTACAGGTTTCAGATCGGCACTCGATCTCCTCAAAAAACTCAAAGAAGATTACAAGCGCACCATCCTTGTCACACCCGGCATTGTAGAGCTAGGACCTGCCCATGATGACACACATGAAAAGCTCGGCGCTTATGCTGCAGATTGCTGCGATATCGCCATCATCATCCAGCCAGACCGCATCCCGACCTTTATCGAAGGCTTCCAAAAAACCAATCCGGCCAAGCCGCTTAAAACCTTTAATAGTTTCCTCGAAGCACAAAGCTGGCTTACCAAAAACCGCAAAAAAGGCGACCTGATCCTGCTGGAAAACGACCTCCCCGATATTTACGAGGACATCCCGAAGATTTAATCAGAAAAATAAATGCAGGAAGGTAAAAAAGGCGTGACTAAAAAGCGAAGACCTTGGAAACGGGCCACAGTTCTAATAATAGTTTTGTCTATTTTATATTGGCTTCTTCTAGGTGGTGGGATAACCTCAATAAGACTTCTTTTGGGTATTCCTGCATATATAGACGTTGTTCTACCTATGACCTCTGAGCAAGTAGAAAAATGGCAAAACCAAGTTTCATTGAAATCAGGTGTGCAGTTATATTTTCGTGGTACTGCCAGCAATTCATACATACCAAAAACAACGTATAAAACATGGGAAGAAAAAATTATTGAGGCTCAACAAAAAGGGAGCATGAAAAAATATCCTTCGGGGATTGTGCATTATGATTTTGGAACCACACAAGGAATAATGTTGCCTTTAGAGCAAGCTCCGACTGTGAATGATGAACCTGTATTTTTTGAATGTACGAAGTGGCGTGAGCTACGAAACAGTAAAGTTGGCGGTGGTTGTACTACTCTGTATTTTTACAAAAAAGGACTACAAATTAGTTATGATGAAACTGAGGTCAAAGTAGATACGCCGGATTTCTTTCTGGAAAGGGATCAGAGGTTCCGTGAACAAATTGAAGCATATTTAAAGGATAACCCGGAATTTTATTATAATCGAGTAGAGTAAGGAGAGTAACTATGGCTTTACCGCTCACCCAGCCGCTTAATCTCCCAGTGAAGCTCTATGCCGCATTCCTCGCGGACACGGCGAATAAGTTCATCGCCTAATTCTTCCAGATCTTTGGCCGTAGCATCGCCCGTATTAATCATAAAATTACAGTGCTTTTCACTCATCTGTGCGCCGCCGATTTTTAGACCACGCCCGCCGACTTTTTCCACGAGTTGCCATGCCCGCGTCCCTTTCTCCAGACCCGCCTTTTCAAGCTCGGTATCTGTTGGATTAGCAAAGGTCGAACCCCCTGTTTTCTCCGATATAGGCTGCGTTTCCTGACGTTTGGCTTTGATCTCTTTCAGGCGCTCTCGCACGATTTCCCTATCTTCTTCTTTCCCTTCAAACACAGCGCCGACAAAGGTAATCCCCCTAGACGCTGCCCCGCATGTCCGGTAGGACATATCCATATCCTCAAGTTCCAGCGGAACAAAAACCCCAAAATCATCCAGAGCCATCGCTGCCGCCAGCACATCCTTGACTTCAGTCCCATACGCCCCTGCATTCATCGCCAAAGCCCCGCCGACTGTACCCGGAATACCGGAGAGAAATTCCAGACCTCCAATCCCCTCCTTCGCCGCAGCCGCAGCCACAGAGCCATTGAGCGCACCAGCCCCTGCCATAATCCTGTTGCCCTGAATTTCAATTTCCGCAAAAGGCTTACCCAGACGAACCACACAACCCCGAATACCGCCATCACGAATAATACAATTAGCCATCCCGCCCAGCACCATAAGCGGATCTCCTGCGGGATATTCTTTCAGAAAAACAGATAAATCTTCGATATCTTCGGGTTCAAAAAGTAGGTCAGCCTTGCCGCCGCAACGAAACCAGCTTTTCTCCCCCAAGGGAAAATCCTTGGTAAACTTCCCGCGATATGTGCCCTGTCTGTGAGCCGAAAGCAGTGCCATTTATGCTGCCAGCCCTTTTTCTTTCAAATCAATCAGGGCCTCGATTTCCTTGGGCAAGTCTTGCGCCCATTTTGTGATATCCCCTGCCCCCATCAGAACAACCAGATCACCATCCTCAACAATACTGAATAATTCCTGCGCCAGCACATCCTTACTCTCTAACGCAAAGGCTGATTTATGTCCATGTGACTTTAACCCTTGGACCAAAGCTTCTTTACCGGCTCCCTCAATCGGATTTTCTCCGGCTGCATAAACATCGGCGACCAGAACATAATCCGCCTGATTAAAGCAACGGCAAAATTCCTCGAACAAATCATTCAAACGGGAATATCGATGCGGTTGCACCACCGCGACCACACGGCCCTGCCTGTCTTCAACAACAGATTTGGCCGTTTTAAGAACAACTTCAATTTCCACAGGATGATGCGCGTAATCATCTATAAAAATTACACCTTTAGTCTCACCTGTTTTGGTAAAGCGGCGCTTGACACCTCCGAAATTAGACATCGCATCTTTCATCGTCGCCACAGGAACGCCCATTTGCTGTGCCACACCAAGCGCTACAAGAGAGTTTTGCACATTATGCTGCCCCAGCATGGAAAGCGGAATATCTCGCACAACCAGATCCTGTCCATCCTCACACAGCCATCCGGCAAAAGTCACATCGAAAATACTACCCCCTGCATGTGTACGGATATTTTCCGCCCTAATATCAGCTTGGGGGTTCAATCCGTAAGTTATAACCTTGCGATCCGAAACCTGCGCCGCCAAGCTCTGCACTTCCGGATGATCGATACACAAAAGCGCATAACCATGAAACGGTAGATTCAGAATAAATCGCTTATATGCATTGCGGACTTTATCAAATGATCCATAGTGATCCAGATGCTCGGGATCGATATTTGTAACCACCGCCACAGTCGCAGGTAAACGAATAAAACTGCCGTCGCTCTCATCGGCCTCAACCACCATCCAGTCCGACTTACCAAAGCGCGTATTCGTACCATAAGCATTCACGATCCCGCCATTGACCACAGTCGGATCAAGTCCCGCCGTATCCAGCATTTGCCCTACCATAGAGGTCGTTGTGGTTTTGCCGTGCGTTCCTGCCACAGCCACCGCGCTTTTCAAGCGCATAAGTTCGGCGAGCATCTCGGCCCTTTGAACAATCGGCACTTTAGCCGCACGCGCAGCAACAAGCTCGGGGTTATCATCTTTCACTGCCGAGGAAATAACCACCGCCGCCGGAAGCTCGCCGTCTTTATCTCTAATCTGATCAGCCTTATGCCCTATGGCAACACGCGCTCCGGCATTGCGAAGCCTTTCGACATTCGCACCGTCCGAAAGGTCAGAACCTTGCACATCATAGCCCAGAGAAAGCAAGAGCGCAGCAATACCGCTCATCCCGATCCCGCCAATACCAATAAAATGGAGTGTTCCAATGTCAGGAGACATAGTACGCATGAGTAAACTCCTTTGTTTTTTGTACGTCATTATACGGTTTATCCGTATAATCTATTTTGATCACACGCACAAAGACGTGTGATGACGAAAAGCTAAATTCTAATCCTTCCAGCCACTTACAACGGCTGTGACTAAATTTCCAAGCTTTCGGGCAGCATCAGGCTTTGCCACTTCCCGAGATTTTTCAGCAGCTCTAAACAAACTTTCGGGATTTTGCAAGAACATTTCTATTTGCGCCAGCAAAGCTTCTTGCGTAAATCCTGGCTCTGTCATAACCCAAGCACCACCATGATCCGCCACAGAATCCGCGTTCATCTTCTGTTGCTGGTCTTTATGGTGCGGATAAGGCACAAATATAGCAGGCCGTCCGGCAGCCGTAATCTCCGCCACTGTCGAAGCCCCTGAACGCGCAATAACAAGATGCGCATCAGATAAGGCCTTCGCCACATCATCAATAAAAGTTGAAAGAGAAGCCTTAATTCCTGCCTCTTCATAAACCAATCTAGCCTGATCCAGATCTTCAACACGGCATTGCTGCACAATATCAAGTCGTTTTTTATGATCTGCCGATAACCCCGCTAATGCCTTGGGAATGACATCGCTAAACACAGAAGCCCCGAGCGAGCCACCCATCACAAGAATACGGAGTTCCCCGTCCTGTGAAAACGCCGGATAGGGCTTGGTAAACAATGCTCCGACATCTGGCCGAACAGGATTACCGGTAACCACGGATCGATATTTCTCATTGTCATCCAGCCCTTTAGTACCGGGCAAAGACAAGGCAATACGCTCAGCCTTAGACGCCAGAAAATCATTAGCCTTACCAATAATAGCATTTTGCTCATGTAATATAGTCGGAATTTTCATATATTGCGCCACCAGAACCACCGGAACAGATGGATAACCTCCAAACCCAACTACCAGATCAGGTTTTAGGCGCAAAAGCAAACCTATTGCCTGCACAATACCAACAATCAAATAAACAGCACCTTTAATTTTACCAGTAATCCCTCTTGCAGCAGTACCGGAATTTACTACATAAATCGGAATACCTTCGAACATAGATTTATATTTTAAGCCCCTTTGGTCAGTAGCCAGACCAACACGATATCCCCTTGATTTCAGGTCACTGGCAAGGGCGCTAGCCGGACTCATATGTCCACCCGTTCCGCCGCTACTTAATACAATAAAAGGTTCTTTTCTTTGCTCTGATTCTGACATTATTCTGCTTGCACCATTTCTTCCTGAAGATGTTTTACACTCCGCTTCATCCTCAGGCCATACTTGGCAATTGAAGGCCGATTTTTAGAACGAGTCAATGCCAAAATAATACCAAAGGCCATAGAAGTACTGAGCAACGATGATCCGCCATAGCTTATGAAAGGTAATGTCATCCCCTTTGCAGGAAGCAAACTTACGCTTGAGCCCATATGCACAATAGCCTGCACCCCGAACATTGTCAGTAAACCACCCACAGCCAGTACAGAAAATATATCACCATTATCCATCAATCGCCTTATCCCGCGCAATAAAATCAACGCGAATAAACCAATAACCAAAATCGTAGAAATAGCGCCCATTTCTTCTGCCAGCACAGAAAAAATGAAATCAGCATGAGCATCAGGCAAAAGCAGTTTTTCTTCTCCCTGCCCCGGTCCTGTACCAAATAATCCTCCATTTCGAAAAGAATCCAAAGACCGTTCAACCTGTTCACAATCCCTGCTAGATGGATCAATAAAACAGTCAATACGACCGCGCACATGATCCAAAAACAAATAAGCCAGCCCTAAACCTCCAACACCAACACCGCCCAAGACTGCAAGGTAACGGAAACGAAGCCCCGCCAGAAAAATCTGCACAGCAAAAATACAGGTTAAAACCACACTCATCCCCAAATCAGGCTGCATCAACAAAAGCGCGATCAAGCAGATGTAAATCAAAACAGTAATATTAAACCCATGAAAACCAATCTTTCCCTCATCATCACTGCCCCCCCCCGACATAGACTCTTGCTGTTTGGCCACAAGCCACGCAGCTATCACAGAAAATGAAGGTTTTAAAAATTCACTCGGTTGCACTGAAACTCCCAAGAAATGAACCCATCGCGTCGCACCTTTAATCTCCTGTCCTACAAATAAAACAGCAATGATCGCCAGTACACTTAAAATGAACAGAATGGTAAAAATCCGAAGGATCATACGCGGTTCTACAAAAGACAACGCTAAGATCAGAACAACCGAGACAACTAAGAAAGCCAAATGCCTGAAAAGGAAATGATAATCCTCTAATCCTATACGCTGCGCCACAGACGGACTGGCTGTGGCAACCATAGCCACACCAAACAGCGCCAGAATAAGAACCAAAAACAACATCATACGATCCACCGTCCACCACCACCGCCCCAGAACCGAGCGGTCTGTCCTTGATAATGGCACTGGTGCAAAGCTTTTATCCATTAATTACTATCCTCGGGTAAATCCTGAACAAGTTTGGTAAACACATTACCTCTTTCTTCAAAAGAGGCAAACTGATCAAAGGATGCGCAGGCCGGAGAAAGAAGCACCACACCTGTGCCGCCGGGTTGACCACGGTTTTCCTGAGCCATATTATGAGCATCTTCAACAGCTCTTTCCATCGTCATAGACCGCGTATACTCAACCCCGTATTTACCCAGCCAATCCGCAAAATCATCCATCGATTCCCCGATCAAAAAAGCATGTTTGACATTTTTGAAATAGGTTTCCAGCCCCTCAAGACCCGTCTTTTTCTTGCGCCCGCCAACAATCCAGTAAATATTGTTCCGGCACCCCAAAGCCATAGCCGAAGCCGCTGCATTCGTAGCTTTGCTATCATTGATATAACCAACACCATTAAGTGTTCTTACCAGATATTGCCTATGTTCCAGCCCGGGAAAAGTTTTCATCGCTGCAAAAATCTCATCCGTCCCCATTCCCAAAGTTCTGGCCACCACATAAGCACATGCACCGTTTTGGTAATTATGAACACCTTTGAGACTCGGAATATCAGAAACATCACCTACGTCCAACGGCTCACCATTATTCTGGGCATCCCATAAATGATCTCCTTCAACATAAACCCCGTCACTGAGTTTTTTCATTGTTGAGACCTCAATCATCTTACAGCCCGCCTCTTTGGCCGTATTATAAATTTTCTGACTATCCTTATCATCAGTACATATAATACCGACTTTTTCCTTATCGCCATTTTTAGCAACAAATAAACGGCTTTTAACTTCGGCATACTGTTCGAATGTGCCATGCCGATCGAGGTGATCAGGCGTAATATTTGTTAACACCGAAATATCAGGTCGGAATTCCGGCATCAAATCAATCTGGAATGAAGATAGCTCCAAAACAATAATCTGTTCCTTTTTAGACGTATTGAGAGTAAAAACCGGATTTCCAATATTCCCGGCCAAAGCCACATCTTTACCGCCTTCCTTCAAAAGACTATAAACAAGGCAAGCCGTCGTTGATTTACCATTCGTTCCTGTTACGCCAACAGTCTTGCAAGACGGCGCTATGCGAAAAAACAGCTCTATATCACAAATCACTTCAACATCTGCTTCTGCAGCTTCTTGCACGACATCATGAGGCTCGGGATGTGTAAACGGCACACCGGGCGAAAGAACAAGAGAAGCTATATCACTCCAGTCCTGCTCACCAGATAGATAAGGTTTCACAGAATATTCTTTACAGAAATCTTTAACTTTTTCAGGATCATCATCTCCGGCAAAAACAGTAGCCCCCGCCTTCACTAAAACCTTTACAACCGCCGTTGATGTTCTTGCCAGACCATAAACAAGAAATGATTTTTTTTCGAGACTCTTGATATACTCTGATGCATTTATCATCTAGTTCTCTTATTGATTGTCGCCGGATTCGCGAAAGCCATTATCGCAATTTAAGAGTGGCAAGTCCAACCAAAGCTAAAATAACGGCAATAATCCAAAACCGTATTACGATTGTCGGCTCAGACCAACCCTTTTTTTCAAAGTGATGATGAAGCGGGGCCATAGCAAAAACCCGTTTTCCGGTAAGCTTGAATGATGCTACCTGCACAATAACCGAAACCGTTTCAAGCACAAACAGCCCGCCAATTATTGCCAATACAATCTCGTGCTTGGTCATCACGGACACAGCACCTAAAAACCCGCCCATTGCAAGAGATCCTGTATCTCCCATAAAAATAGCCGCTGGCGGCGCGTTATACCACAGGAAGCCCATCGCTCCGCCAATCAGTGCCCCACATAAAATCGCAAGCTCTGCCGTGCCCGGAACATGAGGGATATGAAGATAGGCAGAATAGTCAACGCGCCCTACCAAGTATGAAATCAAACCAAAGCATGCCGCTGCAATCGCCACAGGCACAATCGCCAGACCATCAAGACCATCTGTCAGATTCACGGCGTTTGACGCGCCTACCATAACAATCAGAGACCACGGCAAAAAGAACCAACCCAGATTTATCAGCACATCCTTGAAAACCGGAATCGCAACATGTGTACTAAGTTCAGGCGGTAAGTTCTCCATTATCAAAAGTGTTGCAGCCAGACCAATCCCGAATTGCGCCACCAGCTTTAACTTCCCGGATAAACCTTTTGTATTGCGTTTGGTCAATTTCAAGTAATCATCGGCAAAACCAATCGCGCCATAACCAACCATCACCATAAGAGCCACCCAGACAAAAACATTGCTTAAATCCGCCCAAAGCAACGTCGATATTGTTACTGAAATCAAGACCATCAATCCGCCCATCGTCGGCGTACCTGCCTTTTTGAAATGTTCTTCCGGACCAAATTCGCGGATAGGCTGACCTTCCTTTTGCTTCACTTTCAACCAACGGATCATAGGCGGGGCAATTAAAAAACAAATGATTAGTGCCGTTAAAATTGCACAACCCGTGCGAAACGTAATATACCGGAACAGGTTAAAAAACAAAATTTGATCTGCATAAGGCGCTAAAAGATTATAAAGCATAACCAGCCTGCTTTCTTCCATATTGATTATTCTGACAGACTACTCTCATAGCTCCTGCCAGCTTTATAGAATTTTCTCCCCTTTTTTGTCTAAAAACCAGCAGATCCCCCGGCGCAAGAACCTCCGGAACAATTTCTTCAATTCTGGCTTCGGGATAGGTTGAAGTAATTAAATGCCGATAATCGCACAAAGAAGGGACCCGCCGCGACGTATAGACAAAATCCAAACTGCCCATGCGAAATGGCACAGCGGGAAAATCACTTCCTTCTGCAACCCTGTTTTCAACACCATTCAAAGCCCCCAGAACTACAGTCTGACGACCGTCACCTATGTCGATCATATTGACCACGCGAAAAACCACACCTTGCGTGCTCTTTCTTGGCTTAACACTGACTGTTACATTATGCATTTTGACATGTGACCAGAAGTAACGGTTATCCTTAATCATTGTAATTCTTTAACTCCTTTAGTGAATTCATTTTAACCTCAACAACTCAGAAAGTACCTACTCTAGTAATAGCTTTTTTCAACTCTTCCACATCATTAAAGTTTTCAATGTGGTCTTTAAAAATCTGTTGCTGTTCATGGCCTTTGCCTGCCAGCAAAATAATGTCACCTTCTCCGGCTTTGGACACGGCATAGTCAATCGCAGCGCGGCGCCCCCCTATTAAATGAATATTTTGTGCTTCTTCAGGCATACCCGACCGTATTTGGTTCCTAATAGTTTCAGGGTCCTCGCTTCTTGGATTATCATCGGTAATAATCACTACATCCGCATGTGCATAAGCCGCTTTCCCCATTAAGGAACGTTTGCTTTGATCTCTATCACCGCCACAGCCAAATATGCAGAAAATCTTACCTCTTACATGAGGGCGCAAAGCTTTCAGCGCCACTTCCAAAGCATCAGGCGTATGGGCGTAGTCGACATAAGCATTATGCGCCACAGGCTCCATTCGACCTGCAACAGCTTTTAATTCTGGAAGAGCTTTCATGACTTTTGCTCTTACACTCTCCTCCAAAGCCAAAGCACTCAGTAAAGCACAACACACATTCATGACCTGAAACTCGCCAATCAAAGGCAAATGCGTTTTATATTTTTCACCAAAAACCTCAAGCTCGACATCCTGCCCGTTCATCAGCGGCTCGACCTTACAAATCTTGCACTCTTCACCTTCAAAACCATAAGACAAAACACGGTGACCTGATGCTTTACTGATTTCCACCAGTTCATCATATTCAAGGATATCGGCATTCAAAACAGCCACGCCCTCTTGCATAATGTCTTTTGAAAACAATCGGGCTTTAGACGCCAAATAGTCCTGCTCACTCTTATGATAATCCAGATGATCTTGTGAAAAACTGGTAAAGGCCGCCACACTGACATTAACCCCATCAAGGCGATATTGATCCAGCCCGTGGCTAGAAGCCTCCATCGCCAGATAATCCACCCCCTCACCCTTTAACTCCTGCAAAACTCTGTGTAAGGATACCGGATCAGGCGTTGTTATAGAGCCTTCCATTTTAACATTCGTATCACCAGAAAGCCCCAACGTCCCCATACTCACAGCTTTATGTCCCAGAGATTGCCAGATTTGTCGCAGAAAATGCACAACAGAACTTTTTCCATTTGTGCCCGTCACCGCAACATTATGCTCGGGTTGATCCTTGTAATAGATGGAAAGAATATAGCTCAGCGCCTTCCTAGGATTTTGATCGGCTATATAAATAACATTGCCGTCACTCTTAGGTTGAAACCCTTCTTCCACCAAAACAGCGGAAGCTCCGCTTGTGATAGCCTGATCAATATAATCACGCCCGTCATGTCTTTCACCGGAAAGCGCTGCGAAAAGATACCCTTCCTGCACTTGACGACTATCAATCGCCACTCCTTTGAGACAGGATACATCAAACTCATCAATACTCATGCAAGACTTAGTATGAGACAAATTGCGCCCTTTCCTTCTTTTTTACCTTTTGATCTTCAACCGGAATATAGCGCACTAAATCTTGCGCAAACTCTTCTGCTTCTTTACTTCCATCCGGCTGCAAACCTAAAACCACAGCCATTGATTTCACAACTCGTGCAAATGTCGGCGCAGCCACCCAGCCAGCAGTCGCATAGCCATATGTACCCTTATGTCCTTTTGGCTCATCGACAACTATGATAATCGCATAACGAGGATCATGCGCCGGAAAGACACCTGCAAAACTTGATACCCTGGCATCTCTACCATATTTATTCGCTGTTCCTGTCTTTCCTCCCACATAAAAACCCGATACATCAGCGCTCTCTCCCGTACCGTGAATAGCATTAAGCCGGAGTAGCTTACGCATTTTAGCCGATGTTACTTCCGATAAAACCTGAACTTCCTCCTGATCACTTTTATCTTTGCTTTTTTTCAGAAAACTCGGTTTCACAACTATTCCGTCATTAACCACTGTTGCAAAAGCGCTTAGCACCTGCAATGGCGTTGTCGACAAACCATGCCCATAAGACACTGTCAGCAATGTCGACCTTGGCCATTTTTCAGGAAATTGTGGCAAGCCCGAACCTGCCACTTCCGTTTTCATTCGGGTTAAAAGACCCAAATCACTGTAAAACCCTTTAAGTTTTTCTGCTCCAAGTTCCTCAGCCATAAGCGCCGTACCAATATTCGAGGAATGCACAAAAATTTCCGGAATACTCAGATCAGCCTTTTTCGGGTGATAATCATTAATCCTGAAACGCCCTATTTTGATCGGTTTACGCACATTAAACCTTTGCCCTAAAGCACCGCTTTTTAAATCCAAAAATGCCGCAATGGAGAAGACTTTGAATATAGACCCAAGCTCATAAACCCCCAGATTCAGTTGATTGAATTTCTTATGAGCCTCTCCTTCAGCTTCATAACGCGCCAGATAATTCGGATCAAAATCAGGCAGGGAAACACCGGCGAGCACTTCACCGGTTTTTATATCCAAAATGGCACCAATCGCACCAACCGCCCTGAATTCATCCATTGCCTTGGTAAGCTCACGCCTCAAGATATGCTGCAACCTGAGATCAAGAGATAAATAGACATTCTCGCCTTTGGCCAATATCTCGTCTTGCCCAAGCTCAATACCGGATAACCCTGTATTATCCTTTCCGGCATAACCTACAATATGGGAAACAAGCGAGCCATTAGGATAAACGCGATTATATTGATATTCAAATCCAAGACCAAGCTGCCCAAGCTCCAGGACTCTGGCTTGCTGTTCTGGCGTAACAGGTCTCACCAAAAGCGTATACTTATTAGTCCCACGCATAGCATCGGCAATTTCATCAATCTTGATATCGGGAAAGATTTCCGCAAGCTGCGCCGCCACTATTTCAGGCTCCAGAATAAGAGATGGATCAGCAAACAACGCAGGAACTTTTACACTTGTTGCCAATAACTCTCCGTTGCGATCATAAATATAACCGCGCCGAATTTCGGCTCCTTTTTGGGTATCGGAACCTTCATGCGAACTAAATATTTCAGACTCCGTGACGCTCAGACCATGTGTTAAGCTTAGATCAATAACCCGCACAGAGATAACGAGAAAGCACAAGATAAAAACGCCGCCCAACATAAAAAGGCGCTCGCGCATAACACCGAGTGACGCGCTTTGATCACCCCGTATTCTAATAACCTTATTATGAAGAAAGGATAATCTCATCGCGTCCCTTCCGCAGAAATAAACATCGGCTTCTCAACAACATAATCGGGGGAACGCTTCTGGGAACGCCTAACACCGTATGCCGCATTAGACATCAAATGTTCCACATAGATATTGTCCCTATCATTTAAATCTCTAGCGTTTACCGCCGCTATTTTCTCTGGCATTGCCATACCAAGATATTGAACAGCAAGTTTTTCAAGCCTTTCCGGATTATTTAGAAAAGCATATTCCGCCTCCAAAGCCTGCATTCTGGAAATTTCTAATTGATAAGCATAATCAAGACTCTCAAGTTTTTCTTCGGCAACCCTAACCTTATGCCCGACATAGATAGACACGGCACTCCCCGTCAGAAACAACACAACAAACATAAACAAAAACCGAACTTTAATACCCATGACTATTCTCCTCTTTATAATCAGTGCGCATAGCCGCCCTCAGCTTTGCCGAGCGCGAACGATCATTTACCCTAACCTCTTTTTCATCGGGAAAAACAGCCTTACGCGTTAAAATCTCGAAAACCCTTGGCGCATCAGGACTATTCTCCACAGGCATATGACGAGATACGGAAGAAACCTGCCCTCCCTTCTCTCTCATAAACCTCTTGACGATCCGGTCTTCCAGGGAATGAAACGTTACCACAACCAAACGTCCTCCCGGCTTCAAAATATCAACCGAAGCCGCCAAAGCTCTTTCCAATTCGCCTAGCTCGTCATTCACCGCAATACGCAAAGCCTGAAACGTTCTTGTTGCCGGATCAATCTTCTCTTTTCCAAATCTTGAGACAACCGAGCGCACAACATCTGCCAAATCAAGTGTGGTTGTAAACGGCTCTTCCACGCGTCTTCGAACAATCTCTTTGGCCACGCGTCTAGAATGACGCTCTTCTCCATACAGATATATGATATCAGCCAGTTCTTTTTCATCTGTCTCATTCACAAGATCAGCCGCACTCCTGCCGCTTTGCCCCATGCGCATATCAAGCGGCCCGTCAAAGCGGAATGAAAAACCGCGCTTCGCATCATCAATCTGAACCGAGGACACCCCAATATCCAGAACAAACCCATCAACAAAACGCACAGATTCTTGCGCCAGCAACTCCTTTACATCACCAAAACATCCCGAAACCAGCTTGAAACGATCCCCATATTCCTCGAACAGTTCTTTCGCATAAGGCTCAGCATTCACATCACGATCAATCGCAATCACCCTGCACTGCGCAGCCTCTAATATTGCACGACTATATCCGCCCAGACCAAATGTTCCATCAACATAAGTCTCGCCATCCTTAGGCGCCAGATATTCCAGCACTTGTGGAAGCATCACAGGGAAATGTTCTTGCCTATACTCAGGCACCATCTTCGCCCCCTTTTCGCCCCTGCGGCGCGCCTGGCACCGTCAGCTTCCGATCAATTACATTATCTCTAGCTTTCAAACGGCGACGCTCAAACATTTCCGGCGACCATATCTGGAATTTACGCCCTAACCCGACAAACATAGCCCTCTCGGCAATATGAACAGCTTCCATTAACTCAACAGGCAAGGTAATGCGACCTTCCCCGTCACAGATAAGCTGGACGCTTTCCCCGAAAATTGTAGTGGCAAGATCATCCTGATCCTCGGAAAACAAATCAAACTTATCCATACGATCACCTATCTCATCCATGCGTGCCCAGTCAAACCCCTCAAGGCAAGAATGCTGATGAGAACAAAACAGCACAACACCGTTATGGAGCTGACCCCCCAAAGCCGCACGAAACGGCGCAGGAACGGACACCCGCCCCTTCTTATCTATCCTATTTGTAAAACGCGATAGAAAAAGAGCCATAAAAAATCCCATAGAAATACACCCATCAGAAATAAATGGGTATATATGGGATATCATGGGATAGTTTGGGCCGTCAATAAAATCTACTACTTAACCTCTATTAAGTAACAGTTTTTATAAAATAGACCTAAGATCACAGCTTTTGAAAAATTTTTTTCATAAAAAATATGCTATTTATTCAAATTTTTTCTACAACCTATAATATGTAAGAAAATCTGTAAAAATACATTATATATGCATATTACTTTATTAAATAAATAAAATAGAGGGTTTTATCAAGAAATCCCAGACAAGAAATACTGGCAACATACTGTTTTATAATACAATTTTCCTTGCATTACTTATAAGTTTTTGCTAATACTCAAAATGCCTGAAGGGGCAGTCGTAAGACAATTACTGTGTGGGGGACTAAAAATGCTGATGATGTTTTTATTAATCATTATGGCTTTAAATGCTGGATTATATTTAGGAACTATCTTGTATTCCTTAATATTAAACCGGTAAAATTCCACGGGCTTAAGCCCGTGGTTTTTACTTTATAAAATGCTTTTCGGAAAATCTGTAAGCCGGATTCTGTTCAAAGAAGCATGCTTCTTATCGATAGCCATTCATCTAGGGTCATTGTTACCAATAACCTCGAGCAACCTACCCGGACTGCTGGTGCGGGAAACACCTTCAGGGCCAAGACCCTGAAACACAGTCCCTATTTGGTTTTGCTTCCGGCGGGGTTTACCTTGCCAATGCCGTTACCGGACATTGCGGTGCGCTCTTACCGCACCTTCTCACCTTTTCCCGATAAAATCGGGTAGTTTAAATTTCTTCAGCACTATCCGTAATAACCCGCTTGATGCGAGCCACTCCCGGGCGTTACCCGGCGCCGTTTTCCCGTGAAGTCCGGACTTTCCTCTCCCGCGTAAACACGTAGCAGCAACTATCCGACTTCCCGAAAAGCACCCTAAACTACGATAAACCGTCCCCCTGACGCAAGTCTTTAGTGCTCAACCACTGGTAAAACCAAGAATTTTTGCTATTTCCTTACCCAGATCATTCACCGAAACCGGCTTATGCAACACCCTCGCAGCACCGATTTGCATACAGACCTCCATCAGCAAATCATCAGACTCGCCCGTCAGGATCAACACCGGAATATTTTTGGTTTCTATCACAGAGCCATTCCTGAGCTTTTTCAAAAACTCCAGCCCATCCATACCTTCCATATACAAATCACAGATAATGACATCAGGCATAGCGCGCTTTGCTCCAAATTTAGCAAGCACCTCAAAAGCAGCATTTCCATCTGCAGCCTCGATCACATCTGTTATGGATAATCTCCTGAGATAATCACGTAATATAGAGCGCATAGTCGACTGGTCATCAATAACCAAAACCTTAATACAGCCTAAATCCATATAATTTCTCCTATAAAGGATTTATGCCGATTGCCTGAGCAAAGACAATAGCCGCGCCACAGTTTCGCTGCTGACCTGACCTTCTGTATTATTAACAAAAACTTCGGGATGATAATGACGCTGAAACGCGGTCACTCTATCCTGAAACGCAGCCATAGGATTAAAGCCGAACTGGCTAAATAGCTTCTCGACATCAAAATCTTTAATCGCTAAATCCTCGGCCCTTTCGCGTTCTTCCGGTGTCGGATCAGGCCACAACCCCACCCCGTTTTCCGCCAGCCATTTCCAGTCAAACAACTCTCCGGGATCTCGTTTTCTCTCCGGCGCGACATCCGAATGCCCCAGAACATATTCGATATCATGGCGCGAGATAATATCCTTGCAGAGATCCATCACAGTTTTCATTTGCTCTGATGGGAAAGGCCTGTAGCCAAACTCGTGCCCCGGATTAACAATCTCGATACCAATAGAATAAGAATTAATATCCGTCTCACCCTTCCAGTAAGCATCGCCCGCATGCCAAGCTCTTAAGCTCTCGGGGATAATTGTATCAAAGTCACCATCTTCATAGACGATATAATGCGCGCTGACCTTGTCTTCTGCATTACTCAGCCGCTCATATGCTGCCTCAGCGCTCTCCATCCCTGTATAATGCAAAAGGATTATATTGGGATCCGCGTCTTTGGCGCGCTCCTCACAATTCACATATTTTGGTTTTTTCCAGAGAAACATTTATTGATTCCTTACGAATATATCTATGTATACTATTATATTAAACACAGAAAGATAAGGACTAAAAACATGAAAATAGTGCAAATCTCTATCATATTTTTAGCCATAGGCTTTTGCAGTATAATTTTTGTTATGCAACACCAACTTCGCGCCGAAACTGGTGGCGTACTTGATAATCAGGGAGAAAACCTCATGAGCGAAAAACCCGACAACTACCCCACAGCAATCTTTGGCGGCGGCTGTTTCTGGTGTCTTGAAAGCGAATTCAGAGGCCTTAACGGTGTGCTTTTCACGAGCGTGGGCTATATGGGAGGAACGCTGGAAAGCCCGTCTTATCATGACGTTACCACGGGAGAAACAGGTCACGCGGAGGTTGTGGAAATCACTTTTGACCCGGAGAAAATCACCTATCGTAACCTTGTTGAGTTTTTCCTGACCAAGGCGCACGACCCGACACAAGTAAACCGTCAAGGCGTGGATGTCGGCACGCAATACCGCTCCGAAATTTTTTATGCTGATGAAGAGCAAAAAAAGATAGCTCAAGAGGTCATGGATGATGTGACAGCGCGGAAAATATGGGATAAGCCATTGGCAACAAAACTGGGACAGGCGAACGAGTTTTGGATGGGTGAGGAGTACCACCAGCAATATTACGAGAAATATGAACGCGAAAACGGGCAAATGCACCCCAGAGTTTGGTTCAAGAAGAAAATGAAGGATGTGAAGAAGTAACAGAAGCATGTATAAAAATATATAATTTAACATTCTGTCTAGTTTGCTTGCTCGTTTTAAAAAATTCCCGACCCGTAATCCAATAGTTTGTTCCGGCATTTTCATTTTTTCTTTTTTGGGGTTTGTACAGTTCGTTTTCGCGTTTTAAAAAATTTCTGACCCATAATCCAATAGTTTGTTCCGGCATTTTCATTTTCTCTTTTTTTGGTTTATCCTGTTTTTTCAATAACTTAATGGAAAGCACCTTTAAAAACTTTTCGTCATCCCTGCGAAAAGCGTAGAAAAATGAGCAATCCCGCCCCAAGGGGCAAGGTACCAAGCCGCACAATGACATCTGCGGGGTTGGGTTTGTTAATAACATAGACATGCAGGCATAATAGGATAATATTCCTCTTTTGTCAAGACTCTGGTGTCATCCCCGCGAAAGCGGGGATCTGGTGGATAAGGAAAAGAGATCCCTGTCTACGCAGGGATGACAGTTATTTTGCCGCAGATGAACACAGATAACCCTTATCGTCATCCCTGAATCCACGTTAAGTGGATTCTAAGGGAATCCATTAATTTTATGGATCGCCTTAGAATTTGACACACAAATTAAGGCGATGACGGTGCGCATCCTGATGTCAATCAGGATCTAAAGAAGGGTTTTAAGAGATCCTGACTTTCGTCAGGATGCAAGGAGGCGCCACTTATTTTTCACCGCGAATAGACGCAAATGAACGCGAATATTCGTGTTCATCTGCGGTTAAAAGGAAAGCTCAGAGCCGCTAAGATTCCTCCACTCCCTAACGGTCGGTCGGAATGACAAGGCATAATAACGCATCTCAAATTGAACGATGGAAGCTCTTATGCTTTCTCGACTTGAGAATACTCAAGCTCCACAGGCGTTGAACGACCAAAGATCGACACCGAGACTTTGAGCTTTGATTTTTCCTCGTCGATTTCCTCGACAATGCCGTTAAAGGAAGCAAACGGCCCATCTGTAACTTTGACCTCTTCGCCAATATCATAGATCACGGATGGACGCGGACGATCGACACCTTCTTGGACCTGTGTGATGATACGCTGCGCTTCTTTTTCGCTGATCGGCACAGGTTTGTTCCCGCCGGCACCCAAGAAACCGCTGACTTTTGGGGTGTTCTTGATCAAGTGCCAGACATCATCGGTCATATCCAGCTTTGCCAAAACATAGCCCGGGAAAAATTTACGCTCCGCATTGACGCGCTGCCCGCGTTTTACCTCTACCACTTCTTCGGTTGGAACAAGTATTTCCTCTATATGGTCGCCCAGACCTTGTTTATTTGCTTTTTCCCGAATGCCGTCAGCAACCTTGTTTTCAAAACCCGAATAGACGTGCAATACATACCAACGCTTAGCCATCTTATTATGTCCTTCTTTTAAAAATCCTTCAATTTATACACCCATAATCATGCGAATAAAAAACGCAATGATCTGGTCGGTGAAATACAGAAAAACAGAGGAAATAAAAACCATAATAAACACAGCAATCATGCTTGTAATGGTTTCGTTTTTAGAAGGCCACGTTATCTTTTTACCTTCGCTTTTAACCTGTTTTATAAATGTTGCCGGGCCTGTTTTTGCCATATCTCTTACCTATTATTTTTTTGTCTCCCGCCCAAAATTCGTGTCGGCTCTTGCCGTTTTTACTCTGGGAAATCTCTTTTTAAGGGGATTATCACGATTACTACAACAAAAAACTCATAATTTCCAGAAGAAAAACAAAAAATTATGAAACTATTCCATTTCCATGTCATCCCGAGCCCCGTATCAAGTACGGGGTAAACTCCGTCGAGGGATCTAATAAGATTCCTCCATGCGGGCTATGCCCTTAGTCGGAATGACAATTCAGAATTATGATGCTTTCCACTTTAAGACAGGATTCCGCGCTGCCTTAACCTCATCCAGACGCTTGCGCGGAGAAGATTGCGGTAGAGCATGAAAATACGCTTCACCCTTGTTTTGCGCATCCTGTGCAATTTGCCTCATCGTTTCGATAAAGCGATCTACCGCGTCTTTGCTTTCGGTTTCGGTCGGCTCGATCAGCATCGTTCCTGAAAGCACTAAGGGAAAATACACCGTCATCGGGTGATAGCCATACTCGATCAAGGCCTTGGCGATATCCAGCGTCGTCACATTAAAGGATTTTTGCTTTTTATCGGTCAGCAAGCATTCATGCATACATGGCCCTTCGAAAGGAACATGATAGTCTTCCGAGAGCTTCGCCATAATGTAATTCGCCGATAACACCGCATCGCCGGAAACCTGCGCCAGACCATCCGCCCCGTGTGACATGATATAGGACAGCGCGCGCACAAACATGCCGAATTGCCCTTGGAAAGCTTTCAAAGTACCAAGGCTTGTTTCCCGATCTTCCTTGGTCTCAAAGATATAGTCATCCCCTTTTTTCACAACTGTCGGCACAGGCATATAGGCGGCCAATTCTTCCGTGCAGCAAATCGGACCCGAACCCGGCCCTCCTCCCCCATGCGGTGTCGAGAACGTCTTGTGCAAATTTATATGCATCACATCAACGCCAAAATCCGCAGGCCGCACTCGACCCACCAGAGCATTGAAATTCGCTCCGTCACAATAGAAATACCCGCCCGCCTTATGCAGCAAATCGGCAATCTCTACGATATGGCGCTCAAACAGGCCGCATGTATTAGGATTAGTCACCATCATGCCCGCGATATCCGCGCCGTTTTCATCGCCCTTATACAGCGCCTCTTTGAAAGCCTCCACCGTCAAACGCCCATCGGGACCAGTCGGAATGTTGCGCACCGTAAAGCCGCACATCACAGCCGTCGCCGGATTTGTGCCATGCGCCGAGTCAGGGATCAGCACAACTTTGCGCGCTGTGTTTCCCTGCACCTCATGAGCACGGCGGATGGTCATCAACCCTGCCAATTCCCCATGCGCTCCGGCAGATGGTGTAAGGCAAACCCCCGGCAATCCGGTCAGCGTACCCAGCCAGTTCTGGAGTTCATACATAAGCTCCAAAGCGCCTTGCACAGTACTAACAGGCTGCATGGGATGGATATGGGAAAATCCAGCAAAACGAGCCGCCTTTTCATTCAGACGCGGATTATGCTTCATCGTACAGCTTCCGAGCGGAAAAAAGCCATGATCAATCGAATAATTCCATGTACTCATCCGCACGAAATGGCGCAGAGCCTGTGGCTCGGAGACTTGCGGCAAGCCTATATCACCGCGCTCCGGCAAACCGGTCCGCACAGCTATGCCGCTACTTTGCGGTAAATCCACACCAGATCTTTCGCTATATTCCTTTTCCCACAGCAGACTTTCCTCATAGTGAAGCCCGCGATTACCTTCTCTCATCTCTTGCTGAAATCCTTCTTCAAACTGTTTCAATTCCGCACTCACACCTAAAACTCCGATCTTTTATTCACACAATTTAGCTCGTCTTTTTTGATCGGAATATCTTGAAAGTCATATTCTGTTAGTTCTACTTTCCCGTTCACACGATCAAGGAAAATATTAGTATACCCATCCTTATGCAGCCACTTCGCCCGTATCGCCATATCGTTGAACATCTCTATATTCTCTGGTTCGACCTGCTGACCTCCCACAAAGAATGTCTTGTCACTATCCTCAATCATCATAGCGATATCAAAATGCGGATTCATACATTTAATAGTTTTTACCATTTTAATCTGGTGATGCTGCGGGGAAGAACCAATGCGAAAAATATTCGTCACCAGAAAAGCCATAAGACATATAATGCCTATAACCAGAATAATAACAGGGGGCCAAGGGGATCTCATGATTACAACACCTTCCTAAGCGCTGTAACCAGCCGCTCTATATCTTCATCTCGTGTCATTTCCGTAGCGCAGACCAGCAAACGGTTTCCATCTAAAGCCAAACCTCCGATAATATCCAGAGTCACAAGCTCATCAACAATCTGATTGGCGGGTTTTGGTAAACTTACGACAAACTCATTGAAGAAATTTTTATTCTCTATTTCCACGCCTTTGATTTTCTCCAAAGCATCCGCCAGAGCGCAGGCCTTTTCATGGTTGAGCCGTGCAAGCTGCCTAACCCCTGTTTCACCGAGCAAACTCATATGCACTGTAAAGGCCAGCGCACAAAGCCCCTGATTGGTGCAGATATTACTGGTCGCCTTATCGCGGCGGATATGCTGCTCCCGCGTGGACAGTGTGAGCACAAAACCCCTGCGTCCGTCTGCATCCTCTGTCATGCCGCATAAACGCCCGGGCATTTGCCGCAAAAATTTTTCGCGGCATGCGAAAAAGCCTAGATGCGGCCCGCCATAACTCATCGGAATGCCAATACTTTGCGCTTCACCGCATACAATATCGGCTTCGGATGGAGCAGGCAAAAGCCCCAGCGAAACAATTTCTGTAATCACAACAACCAGCAAAGCGCCTGTCTCATCACATCTCTTGCGCCATAAATCATAAGCATGAGGATTACCCAAGAAATCAGGCGATTGTACAATCACACACGCCGTTTCTTCATCTGGCTCCCCATCGACAATCTCCACGTCGCCGAGATTACCCATATAACTATCCAGAACCTTGCGGTATTCCGGATGAAGCGGCGTTCCGATAGAAACTTTGCGGCGTTTGGTGATCCGCATAGCCATAAGCGCAGCCTCAACGCAAGCTGTTGAACCGTCATAGAGCGAAGCATTAGCAATATCCTGCCCTGTAAGCTGCGCGATAAAGCTCTGGAATTCAAACACAGCTTGCAGAGTGCCTTGTGCGATTTCCGGCTGATACGGCGTATAGGCGGTCAGAAACTCGCTGCGCTGGATGATATAATCAACACTTGCGGGCACATGGTGGTAATACACACCCGCCCCAAGGAAAAACGGGCCATCACCGGCACTCCGGTTTTTAGCAGCCATAGCCGAAAGCTCTCGTTCAACCTCAATTTCACCTTTATGATGCGGCATATCGACAATATCATCGAGCAACGCAGAAGACGGTACATCCTTGTATAAATCACGAATACGGCTTGCGCCAACTTCCTCAAGCATTTCGTCATGCGCGTTTTTACTTAAAGGCAAGTATCTCATACGTTAATCAATTTCTTTCAAATACTGTGCATAAGCAGCTTCATCCATTAAATCATCCGAAGATGTTTCGGAAACCTTAAGCTTTACAATCCACCCCTGTTCATTTACAGGCTTTGCGATCAGATCAAAATCATCAGCCATAGCCTCATTGATCTCGACAACCTCACCAGCCAAAGGTGCGTAGACTTCCGCGGCTGTTTTCACTGATTCAACCACAGCTACATCATCACCCTTATCCACGATTTTACCCACTTCCGACAATTCGACAAAAACCAGATCGCCGAGAGCTTCCTGCGCATATTTACTGATCCCGATCCACGCCGTATCACCGTCCAGATACACACATTCATGGTCTTTCGTATATTTAAGCTCAGCCATATTTCTTTTCTCCTGCTGTTACTTTCTGCGTTGTTTTTGTTTTAGGAGCAAGAAACGGCATTTTGGCCACTTCTGCTTTAATGGCCCGCCCCCTGACATTGACGATAATTTTTTGCCTCTCATTCACATAAGCGATAGGCAAATAAGCCTGCCCGATAGAATAGCCTAGCGTCGGTGAAAATCCGCCGCTGCACAACTCACCTATTTTTGCGCCGTCTTCAAGCTGCACTTCTGCGCCTTCACGGGCCACGCCCTTATCAAGCAATTTAATGCCCACGCGCTTGCGGGTAATGCCTTCCGCCTTTTGTTTTAAAACAACATCGGTACCGATAAAGCCTGTATTATCCTTGCCCATCACCCAGCCCAGATCGGCTTCTAGCGGCGAGGTGGTCGCATCAATATCATGGCCGTACAGACAATAGCCCATCTCCAGCCTCAAAGAATCTCTTGCTGCCAGACCTATGGGCTGTACATCTTCGTGAGAAAGAAGGTTATTCCATAAATGCTCGGCATCGGCGTCCGGCACACTCAATTCAAACCCGTCTTCCCCTGTATAGCCCAAACGGCTGATAAAGAGTTTATTGTCATCTTGCGCCCACAAGCCCATATAAGGAAGCTCCGAAAGGTCAACTCCAAGAACATCCCTAATAACTTTCTCGGAAGCCTGCCCCTGCAAAGCGATTAGTGACAAGTCATCATAATAATGGAAATCCAGCCCCGGCGTTATCTGGCTTTTGATCCATGCAATATCCTTATCCTTGCACCCTGCATTGATCACGCAGTGAAACTCATTCTCGCCCGTGCGCGTGACCATCAGATCATCAATAATTCCACCCTGTTCATTGGTAAGGACCGTATATTTCGTGCGATTGATTTTCTGGTTTTGAAAGGAAGACGGCGTAATCTTCTCGAAAAATTCAACCGCATCTTTTTTTCCCTCCATCCCCTTAACATGGATTTGCCCCATATGGGAAACATCGAAAAGACCGGCCCGATTCCGCGTCCATTCATGTTCTTTCATTACCCCCAGACCATAATAAAGCGGCATATCATAGCCGGCAAATTCACCCATTTTTGCGCCAAGCTTCTTATGCGCTTCGTGTAAGGCCGTTTTCTTTACCATTTTCAACTTACTTTTAAAAATTATAGTTTTGGAACAATGGGATTTTTTCCCTTTTCAAGAGCGGCTTTATCTGCCATCGCCTTCATTGGAATGCTGATATCAAAAAACAGAGGATATTCCTCACCTGTTTTCGTGTTTTTTACATCATACACCCTGTAATGTTCACCGGGGCTAACTTCATAACTTTCCTCTTTCAAAGGCTCAACTCCCAATGATTGCATCACAAAGGTCGGTTCCCCAAAATTAGACGCCCGAAACGCATCTGCGGGTGTTTCCCCCTTCTTGAATTCCGGAACAATAATAGTCTCCAGAATATCAATAATCTTATTATAATATGCGACGTTCCCGAAACTTGCATCTTGCTGGCTAAGACTATAGGCCATAAACAAAACGTTGATATCCATAAGATGCTCTTTCACAAACGTATTGTAATTAACCAGAGCCTGAGATTTTTTGACCGGATCTTCTTCCGTATCATAAAGAAACGCATATTGCATGAGTTGATCGACAAGCTTTCCAGAATCCGCATCATACGCACTCGTTTGCGGATAGAATGAGTGCATTGATGCAATATATGAATTATCCGAACCAAAACGACTTCCACTTTCCAATTTTTGCAGAGCCTCGTTATAATACCGTTCAGCAACTTCCATATTCCTATGAATACTCATCTCCTGTCTGGAGTAATTTTCCTGACCCTTTTTAAACTGGGCAAAAACAAGTGAAGGCACTGAAATAAAGACAAAGACTACAGACAAAAAAACTAGAAAGCGTTGCATGGCACACCCTATGGTAAAAACAAATAACGTCAGAAAGTATTTTATACTATTACACTATGACATAAAAAAAAAGCCCTGCCATTCTATTAGGCAGGACTTTTTAAAAATTTACTTTTGAGTATCCCTACTCAATAATTTTTGACACAACGCCGGCGCCCACTGTACGGCCACCCTCACGGATCGCAAAGCGCAAACCTTCGCTCATCGCAATCGGAGCAATCAGCGTAACCTCGAGAT
>Ga0224501_10000239_pt1 | contig 49657 bp, 32 predicted proteins | sample SF_Oct11_sed_USG_4_FD_169105 | JGI IMG/M metagenome (GOLD analysis project Ga0224501, IMG submission 169105) | Sediment microbial communities from San Francisco Bay, California, United States - SF_Oct11_sed_USGS_8_1 | ecosystem: Environmental > Aquatic > Marine > Sediment | place: USA... | reverse complement strand
ACCGGTGTCTTCTCCACGAATCGATCGAAGATCTCGGCCATCAACATACCCTCTGGCTACGAGAGGCGGATCCGGGACGACAACTTTTCTACAATGAATTCAATACGTTGCCACCTTGAAAGGGCTGGGTCTAGACACGTAGCCCTCGAGGGCAAAGCCCGGAGGGTTGACGATGCTGTGGCAGCCGGCGCAGGTGGGCGGCTCGTGAGCTCTTCGACATAGGCGCGCTGGGTGGGGAAGTCGCCTTCGACCGTCATCATCGAGGCCCTGGGGATGGGCGCGCCCGGGTTGACGCCGAGCATGTAGAACGCGATGAATGCGCCGCGCAGGATGGGGCTGGTGGCGTCTCGTCCGGGATCGAGTCCCAGAGCATGAAGGCCAGGCGCGTCGCGATCTCGTGGCTGGAGAGCGCGACGCGCCTGGCCTCGGGCGCTGGGTCGAGCTGCGCGCCGGGCTCGAGCTACACGCGCCGCTCCGGCGCTACGCCTTTGCCTTCCGACCGGAGGTCTTCCACCGCATTCCTTCTGTCCTCATCTGTGGTCGCCCTGGCACGGGGCTGCGTTTTCCGCGATCGTTTTGGGGCGCTTGGGGCATAGCCAGGTGGAGATGCGGGCACGTGACGGCCAGAGCAGGGGCCTCGGTTCGCGAGCGCAGACGCCGCCGCCCGCTTGCGAGCAACCAGGAGCGGCCGCGCCTGATGTTCGACCTGCACCAGCAGGCGGTGTGGCGGACGCTGCGTCGCTACGGCCTCGATCCCGACGCGGACGCCGAGTTGGGGCAGCAGGCCTACCTGGTTGCCGTCGAGCGCGTGGACGACATCTGGCCCGGCAGCGAGCGCGCCTTCCTGCTCGGCACGGCGCTGCGCTTGGCGCGTAAACATCGGCGTAGTGCGGCCCTCCTGCAGCTGGAGACCCGCGTGGAGGAGCGCGTGGGTGCGCCCGAGCGCGCCGAGGCCAGGACGATCGCGCTCGATCTGATCGACCGCGTGCTATCCTAATGCGAAGTCAACCTTGTGGAAGGCTTCGTGCTCTTCGACATCGAAGGCCGCTCGACCCGGGAAGTGGCCGCCGCGCTCGGCATCCCGGAGGGCACCGTGGCCTCTCGGGTGCGGCGGGCGCGACAGGCATTTCGCGCGGAGCGGGGCAGGTGGTCGACCGCAGTACATTGGGTGAGCACCCGCACTGACAGGCACACATTATCGCCACTTGCTGGCATCGTCGCGCGGCGAGACAATCGGGGGCATGATACGAACTATCGCTTACCAGTCCGTCCGGTTCCCATGTCTGCTTTTGTTGCTCGCGCTGTGGAGCTGCGGCGATGACGATGCCGATGCCGCTGGCGGCCGTGGAAACCCGGCCGGGGTGGGCAACCACTGCGATCACGACGATGACTGCCAAACCGGCGAGTGCTACATCGGTCCCGGTGGCGGCTACTGCACCTCGCCCTGCGCTAGCGAAGGCGATGTCTCGGATTGTCCGGCCGACACCGTTTGCAAGCCGATCCAGGGTGGAGCTCGCCGCTGCCTGCTCATCTGCGGCAGCGATTCCGCCTGCGATTTCGACGATTGCGCCCAGGACTATTGTCCCAGTGGAAGCTCCTGCGTGGGCGTGGACAACACCGAACACCGCGCCTGCGAACCCAATCCCTGAGCGGCGGCTGTCGACCGGTGTGCCACGCGGAGGGCATTGGTTCGCCAGCTGGTAGCTGCCTTGTTTATCCGTGGCCCGCGGGTTCACAACCCTCGGTTGGGTGCCGACCGGCGCGCTGGCCTGTCACCGACACGGCACATCGACGTTCGGATACTCGGGGCAGAAGTCCGCGGGGGGAGGCCGCAATCTGGCGGCGGGGTCGTCAGGCAGAGGTCGAGTTCGGCGCGGCGCTCTAGACCCTAAACAAGCGGATGTTGCAGGCGATCTCCACAAATCTCTTGCGTTCAGGCGCTCGCGAAAATGCTCAACGCACCTCCGGGTGCGCCTGCGCTTTTCGCAAACCCCTGATTCACAACATCTTTGCGCAGCTCATCCTCCACATGCGCTTGTTTAGGGTCTAGATGTGCTCGGCGGAAGTCATGATCCGCTCTCGGGACCGCTACGGCGCCAGCTGCGGCGTCCGGTCCCCTTGAAAACGGAGTATTGCGGCGAAGGCCGTCCTTGCATCTGCCATTGTATCGACCCCGATCATCGGCTCAGCACTCCCGCCGAGCACGTCTAGTCGCTCACGTATCCGAGCGCCCGAAGCCGCAGCAGGTCGGCCGGCTGCAGTAACACCGTCGACTCCTTCGCAGAACGCGGCTTGGTCCGGGCGGACCAGGCGAGTAGCCACTCGCGCATCTCGGCCGCGCGTTGGGGCTCCTCCGCCGCGCGGTCGTGCCGCTCGCGCGGGTCGGCCGCCACATTGAATAACATGCCGCGATCGTCGCGGTAGTGGTGAATGTACTTCCACGGCTGCCGTACGACGGCGCGCAACTCGCCGCTCTCCTCGTGGGTCAGCTCCGCGACGATCTCGCGCGGCTCGGCCGGCGCCTCGCCGCCGAGCAACCGCACGAAACTCTCGCCCGACAGCCCTTCCGGCGCGTCGATCTCGAGTAGCTCCAGCAACGAAGGCACGATGTCCACCAGCGACACCGGCGTGTCGACGACGGTCCCAGCGTGCCGCCCGCCCGGCAGCCGCACGATCAGCGGCACGTGGATGAGCTCCTGGTAGAGCGACGCCATGCTGTGCCCGATGTCGCCATGGTCGAGTAGCTCTTCGCCGTGGTCGGCGGTGACGATGACGAGCGTGTTGTCATCGATGCCGAGATCGCGCATCAGTCCGCCGACGTCGTCATCGACCGCGCTGAGCTCGCTGCGGTACGCGGCGCTCAGAAAGCGCACGTGCTCCTCGACAATCCTCTGTCCCAGGTCCCCGCCCGCGATCCTTCGAATGTCTTCGAACAACTGGTGCGGCAGGAACGAGATCTGCCATTGGTAGTTCGCCAGGCTCGGTACCGCCGCGGGCGGGATCGGATCGCCCGCGCTCAGCCCGTGGTCCCGACGGTAGGCCCACGTGGCCGCGTCGGTGATCATGTCCGCGCTGGTGCGTAGGCGGCTCTGGTTGTAGCGGCCGAACCACGGCGCCCGTTCGGCGTATGGCCAGTGCGAGTCGTAGTAGTGGACCCACAGAAAGGACTTCCCGCTCTCGCGCAGCCGCGGGCCGAGCGCCCTCACGGCCATGCGCGGAAACGGCATGTCCGCGTTCGCGCTCTCGACGTATTCGTCAAAGCCCTGCGAGAAGCCGAGCTTGGCTGTGAGCAACATGTTCGTGCACACGCCAAAGGTGTCATAGCCGGCGCCTTTCAAAATCTCTGCCAGCGTCAGCGCGTCCGGTGACAGCGCGATCTGCCGCACGCCGATTTCCGTCGCGGCCAGCGCGGCGAGCACGACCCCGTGCTCGCTCGGGTAGGTGCTCGTCATCAGCGAGGCCATCGTCGGAGACGTCCAGCCCGCAGTGGCGTACGCGTTGTCGAACTTCACGCCCTGACGCGTGAGCGCGGCGAGCACGGGCGAGGTGGGCGTCGGCGTGCCCCAGGGGTCGAGGTAGTCCGCGCGGACGGTGTCGATCGTTACGAGCACAACGTCCGTGGCGCCCGCCGCCCGCTTTGCGCGCGCGGGTCCGAACTCGATCGTGGCTCGCGCGGGCGCCGCGTTTGCGGGCGCCGGTACTGGTACCGGCACCGGCATGGGCATCGCCGTGGGCGGCACCGGGGCCTCGGGCGTGTTCCATTGGCCGAGTAGGCCTCCGAGCACGCCGCCGATCACGAGGGTGACCAACGGCAACCCCAGTGGGCGTCGTGAGCGCATCAGCTTCCCAGTGGACAGGAGAGCACGACTCGGGTCGGAAAATCATCCGAATTTCACGACCCGAGCTTTCGTGCACCGGGCTCAGCCGCCCGATAAATTGCAGCCTCTGTCGCTGTCGCAGGTCACCGAGCCACGCGCGGTGCACGCGACATCGCAGTCCCGTTTCGAGGTGGACAACGCCGCAGCTGGCGCCGAATCGGGCCTCCCAACAGGTCGAGACTTCTGTGGAGGGGTTCTAGGTGGCGATCGGCTTGAAAGCAGCACAACTTCGCAGGTTTAGCGGGTCCAGCGTGCCGCTTCGGCGCCCTGGAGTAGCTCGGGCTACGCCTGCGGCACCGTAACGGCGCGCTGAACCCGCTCTCCTTTGCGAATTTACGGCGATTTCGAACCGATCGGCGCTCTGGGAGACTGTAGAGTTCATCCGGATGAGTGTTGGAGAAGGCCTTCCCTCGCGGCCCCGAATCGGGCGAAGTTGTGGGCTGGAGTGCAGAGGGAGCGCTGCAGCGGCCGGCAGGGTGTGAACCAGGACGGACTGAGAGCCATGACGCGACGGGATCGAGTGATGCTGTTGCCGGTGCTTGGGCTGGTCGTGCTGCTCAACGCGCGCTCACTCGGCGCCGGGCTGCTGGCGGACGATTTGCTCCACAGGAGCTTCATCCTCGGCCAGCTCGACGGCGCACCTGGGCCGTTCTGGAACATGTTCGACGCCGGTGGTCGCGGTGGACCTTCGCAGATCGGAGTCGCGATGTTCAGCGGCGCTCTCCCCTGGTGGACCAACCCCGAGCTCAAGATCGCGTTCTTCCGACCGCTCGCGGTGATCTGCCAGTACATCGACTACCTGCTGTGGCCAAACACCCCATGGCTGATGCACCTCCACAACCTGCTCTGGTACCTCGGCACTGTGGTGCTGGTCGCTGGCATCTACCTCCGGGTAGCGGAGCCTCGACGGGTGGCCGTCATCGCGCTCCTGCTGTACGCGATCGACGAAGCGCACGCTGGTGGCCTACTTTGGATCGCGGGACGCAACACCTTGATGACGGCGTTCTTCGTGGCGCTCGCCCTGTGGCTACACCTTCGCGGTCGCGCCGGAGAGCTGCGTCATGCCCCTGTGCTGGCCGCGCTCGCGCTGTTGCTTGCGCTCGCCAGCAGCGAGGGGGGCATCACGCTCTGGGGGTACCTCCTCGGGCACGCTCTGTTCGTCGACCGCGCCCCGTGGCGCGAGCGCTTGCGGGCGCTGGCGCCGATGCTGGCCGTCAGCTTGATCTTCCGCGGGGTCTATCGTGGGCTGAACTACGGCGTCACCGGCAGCGGTATCTACCGCGATCCGACCGCCGACCCCATCGGTTTCGTCCGCGTCCTGCCCGAACGTCTGCCACTGATTCTGGTGGAGCAATTCACGCTACCCCAGGGGCTGCCCGCCTTCGTGCCGCCCGCGCTGCACGGGCCGTTGCTGTTTGCCGCCACCGGACTGCTCCTGCTGCTGGGCGTCTGGCTGTGCGTCGCGGGCCGGCGCAGGCCGGTGCTCTGGTTTTGGGCGAGCGGGATGCTAGCGGGCGTGCTGTCGGTGTGCGCCATCGGGGTGATGCCGAGGCTGCTATTCGTGTCGGCCATCGGCGCCTGTGCGCTGCTCGCCGAACTCATCGACGCCGCGTACCGGGCGTTGCGCGCGCGTGCACCGCTGGCCAGGCGCCTCGGCCTGGCAGCGCTGGGCGCTATCGTTTTGTTCATTCACGGTCCGCTGGCGCTGGCATTGGCCCCGCTGGAGTTGGACCGCGCCCTCCACATGGCAGGCTACATCCGTCGGGCGAGCCGCGGCCTGCCGCCGGACCGGATCGCGGGGCGCGCGCTGCTGGTGCTTAACTCGCCGAACTACCTGGTGAGCATGATGGAGCTCTGGCATCGGCCCGAGGGCAAAGGCCGCGTCGTCGCGACCTACCTCTTCGGGGTGACCATCGATAGCGTGAGTGTCGAGCGAACGGCGTCGAACGCACTTGAGCTGTCGACCCGGGATGGCTACCTGCGCGAAGCCACCAGTTGGCTGGTGCGCGCGCCGGAGCTGCCCTTCGCCGTCGGCTACCGCGTGCAGACGGGCGCCATCACAGTCATCGTGCTCGAGGTCACCGACGACGGCCGACCCCGGCGCGTGCGTCTGCAGGGGCCTTTGGAGTCGCCGGACTTCGTGTGGGCCGCCTGGACTCTCGGCCGCTATCAAGAGGTGAGGCTGCCAGCGGTCGGCGAGCGGGTGGAGCTACCGGCCTTCGATCCGGGGCCAGAGGCGCAGGGCGAGCTTTAGGGGCCGCGAAAGAATCACTTCCCCCTTCGGCACGCAGCGGCGGGCGCGGTGCCGCAATCTGGAAGCGGGGGCGTCAGGCAGGCGTTGAGTTGGACGCCATGGAGTGGTCAGAGGGGCTTTTGGCGTCGGCGGTGCAGACCGAAGCGAGTGCGAGCGGCAGCAGCACGACGCGTGCGCCCATCTGGATGGCTGCCATCGAGCATCGGGTGCCCCACCGAGTCTGCATCATCGCCCTGGAGCAGCAGGCTCGGGGTTGCGAGCAAGGCTTGGAGCCGCGCGGGCGACGCTCTCGCTCCCGGCGTGTCCCTCGACACAGCGAAGGGTTCTGGAGTGCAACTGACAGCTCCACGATCAAGCCGCCGACGTCGCATTGATGCTCTGAATCAAGATTCGGGCGGCAGGGGCAGACCAGCCATCTCGAGTCGCACTACGCCCCCGATGGGCGGCACTTGTGCGCGCTCGAGGCCGCTGGCTCGCGGTATCAGAAACAGCAGCGAAGGATCGTCGAGGGAGCGGTCGAGCTGGACTTCGATGCTCGCGGGTAGTCCGTCGCGCAGTTCATGCACCTTCACCGAGAGTCCACCCAGGTCGATGTGCTCACCCTCACGCAGCGGCGCCTTTGGAGTGCGAAAGAGCTGCTCCGGGGCGGTTGCGAGCATGGTGGCCCCGCCCAGGACTCTCAGCCGAAAGGCGTTGTCGGCGATGCGGTGCAGGGCGTGGGGGGCCGGTGTCAGCGATAGGGTGTGGCAGCTGTGCGGGGTCGAGTGGCCGTGCAGGGCGCGGGCTAGCGGCAGGTAGAGGCTGGTACCGCCTTCCAGGGCCGCAAGTACCAGGACCCGTTGTTGGGAAAATCGAGCGTCGTCGACCTGCAGATTCAATACGGCATGCTCGATGGCGCGGCCGTTGCGTTCGAAGCGATCGGCTTCGGCCTTGCCGCGCCAGGCGGGCAGCGCCAGGTGGTAGAGACCGAAAACGCCGACGAGTAGGGCCCGTGCGCGCTGGCCAAGGCTCGCGGTCGCAGTCGCGCGCAGGCGCTCGATGGCACCGTGGACGAAGGCCGAAAGCAGTACGGCAAAGCCCAGGGACGCCACCAGGAGCAGTCGGCTCGAGGGAAATGACAGCAGCACCGGCAACATCGAGAGGGCGGCGCCGGCCGCCAGCCAGTGCACGTCGCGCGTGGCTCCGCGTTGCGGGATCGCGCGCAGCATGGCGGTCAAGACCGCGATCGCGCAGACGCCAAGGCCGATGTGCACATCGCGCCAGGGCTCGGCGCTGCGCAGCCATTGCGGGTCCACCCAGCCGGCGTTCACCAGGCGCGCGCTCCAGGGCAGGCCGAAGGTGTAGTAGTCGGCGCGCAGACCAAGGGTCAGGTCGGCGAACATCACCGGAAGTCGAGGCAAGAGCGCCTGCACAAACGCGAGCGGTTCGGCCAGGGGCTGCAGGTAGACGCCCGAGTGGCGCGCGCCGTGGCCGAGCCCCAGGTGCAGCCCCAGGTACAGCGAGGTAGGTAATAGCACCGGGATCAGCGCGCGCAGCCGCTTCGCCGCCGCGTCCCGATCGGCAAAGACCGCGAAGGCAACGAAATAGGCCAGGGCGCTGAGCGCGTACTCGCCGAAGCCAAGCGCGAGGCTGAAGAGCAGCGCCGTTCTCCAGCCTCCGCCGCCATCGCCGCTCTCGCGCGCCCGCAGGTAGCCCATGAGCGCAAGCAGCGCCAGCGAGGTCGATTGCAGCACGCAGCGATTGGCGACCCACGCCAGAGGAATGCCCTGGGATTCGTCGAGGCTGAAGAACGCGAAGCCGAGCAACGCCATCGGCGCTGGCAGGAGCCGCGCCAGGACCACTGCAACCGCTGCCAGCAGCGCAAGCCACCAGAAGAGCGAGTGCAGGTGCAGGGCCAGGGGGTTATTGCCGAAGAGCTGCCAGTCGAGCCAGATCATGGCGCTGGCCAGCGGTCGGAACATGGACAGGCGCAGGCGCGGGTGGGTCCACCAGGGATAGTAGCCGCCCTGAATCAGTCGCTTGCCTTCGGCTTCGGAGCCGTCGGAAAAGGTGAAGAGATCCAGGGGCGAGCGCTCGACCAGGTAGCGACCCTGGACCATGGCCGCCTGGGCGTAGTCGTCGGCGCCGAGACCCGCTTGAAGTGAACGATGGCGCAGGCCGAGGCTCAAAGCGGCGATCAGCGCCGCGGCGAGCAAATAGCGCGTGCGCTGTCCGGAATCGGTGAACACGCTCTTCGGCTCAGTGCCCGACATAACCGAGTGCGCGCAGCTTCTGCTCGTCTTCGTTCGTGTGCCCATCCGACCGCGACAACTGCCGGCGCTGCCGTTGCCACTCCACCCATGGCTCGAGCTCCCTGTCCCATGCGGCGCTGAGCCAGGTCCTGATGCTGCGATTCCGCATGGGCCCGGTCCCGAGGATGCGGCCATGCTGTGGGCGCTCACACGCGCCCGGCCGCTGTCCAGGTCTTGGCCGGCAGTATTCATGAAATCGCGGGCCGGCGCGAGAGTCGTCACCTTCACGGCGGCGGCAGCAAGCCAAAAGCCGCCGGCGGCAGCGTCAGCGTTTGGCCGAGCGCAGGTGGCGAAAGTTGGCGCAGGCCCAGGGGCGTGGCGTGTAGGAGCAGGTAGCGGGGGTCGTCGAGGGAGTGCGCAAATACGAAGCGCAGGGCGGCGGGTTGGCCGCCCAGGCTGCGCAGGACCTCGACCCGGAAGACGTCGTTTTCGAAGCGCGCGCCGGGGTGGAGCTCGGCAGCGCGCGGGCGATAGCAGGAGCCTGCGAAGCTTCTATCACCCGCTGGCGATAGAAGCTCGAGCTCCAGGCTGTGCGGGCCGCTGCGGCGCAGGCGGTGAGCGCTCAGTTGGCTGCCGCTGAGCATGTGCACCGAGCGCGGGATCGAGCGTTGCATCAGCGCCCGGTGTTGCCGCAGGCCCCATGCGCTGATCCAGTCGAGGGCCGAGACGATGAGCACGTGGCGTCGGGCCAGTTCGGCGCCGCCCAGTTCGGCGCTGGCGGCCCAGGCGTGTTCGGCACGGGAGCGCAGGGAGTAGTATTCGCTCTCCAGCCGGCTGCGATGGCTGGCGTGCAGCAGGTGGGCCGCGACCAGCCCGGAAAGCGCGAGCGCGGCGACGGCCCGACCCGGCCACGGTGCGCGCGATAGCCGTCGCAGTGCCGCGAGGGCCAATAGCGCCAGCGCGGCATCGATGGCGATCGCCGACAGCAGGGTCAGCCGACTCATCGGCAGCGTGCCACAGGCCGGCACGAGCGCGAGCAGCGCACCGCCGGGCAGCCAATCGAGTTCATTTGTAGCCGCCATGCGAAAGCGCCGCCCGAAATGGACGGCGGCGGCCAGCAGCAGCGCGGCAACCAGCCCGAGCGCCACCTGAAATTCGCGCAGCCCTCGCTGGGCCAGCTCGGGATCGGCGGGTAGCAGCCCCCGCTGTTGCAGGGGCAAAAGCAGCGGACTGCCGCCGATATGCCAGTCGGCCGGGAAGCTGAAGACGAGATCGGCCAGCAGCGTGGGCAGGCGCACCAGGCCGGCTTCGAGGAATGCCAGCGGTGAACTCAGCGGGCTGATGTAGAAGCCCGAGCCCGCGATGCCATAGCCCAGGACCGCGGTCAGGGTGATGTAGCCGAGTGAGAGCAGCGCCGCCGGCGCCAGCGCAGTCAGGCGCTCGGTCCAGGGCCGCTGGCGATTGCCCGCCAGCTCGAAGGCTATCAGCAGTGCGAAGCCGCCCAGGGCGTGCTCGCCAGCGCTGAGCGAAAGCGCCCACAGAAGCCACGAGACCCGGTGGCCGTGGGGGGCGCCCGCCCGGCGTTTGCGGATATGCAGCTGCAGGGCCGCGACGGAGAGGGCGCCGGCGATGAAGGCGCTGCGATTGGCTGTCCACACCAGCGGCAGCGAGTGACCCTCTTCAAGCGCGAATAGCAGCGTGGCGAAAGCCGCGGCCGGCGCCGGAAGCAGGCAGCGAAAGAGCCCTGCCGCCGCGACCACGAAGGCAGCCCACCACAGCAGGTTGTGCAGGTGTCGCGGGCGGCTCTCGCTGCCCCACAGAAAATGGTCCAGCTCCACCAGCAGGCTCGGCAGCGGCCGCAGCACCGACAGTTGCAAGTCTTCGTGGGTCCACCAGGGCAGTCGACCGCTTGCGAGCAGCGCACGGCGCTCGTCCGGGTCGCTGTCGGCAAAGCGAAAGCGATCGAGCCTGCTGCGCGCCACCGGGTAGACCCCCTGCTGCATGGCCAGGTGGTCGTAGTCGTCGGCCAAGAGGAAAGCGTCGAGCGCGGGCAATCGCAGAAGCGCCCCGCAGGCCAGCGTTGCGAGCACGATCGCTGCATGGACGAGCGCGGGTCTGGACACGATGGTGCTTCCGGTGGGCCGTTGCGTTGCAGCGCGATAGAGTCCGCCCCAGGATAGCCGCCGTCGCTCCTGCTGTCGCAGCTCCGATGAGACAAAGCCCGCGCAAGTTCCGCAAGCCGAATATGGCGAAGCTGCGCCACCTTCCGTGGTTGTTGGTGCCCGCCGCCGTGTTGCTACGCCTGGCGGTGGTCGGAGGCAGCTTCACCGTCGACGACTATGCGCAGCTGACGATGATGCGCGGTCAATATCCCGTGCCACGCGGCGCGCTCGAGCTCTTCACCTTCTCCGACGGCAGCCCCCAGGAGGTCGAGGCCCTGACCGAGGCGGGCTTTTTTCCCTGGTGGCGGCATCCGGAGCTGAAGCTCGCCATGTTCCGGCCGCTGTCGAGCGCGCTGATGCAGCTCGACCTGGCGCTTTTCGGCGATCGCGCCCTCTACTATCACCTGCACTCGATGCTGTGGTGGATCGGCGCGCTGATCGCCGCGGGGCTGCTGTTGCGCAGGCTCTTGCCGGGAGGCGCCTGGATTTTGGCCTTCGCCTTCTTCTGCGCCGACGAGGCCCACGCCACGGCTCTGGGTTGGATCGCCAACCGCAACGAGCTGGTCTCGAGTGCCCTTGCGCTGACCGCCTTCTATCTGCACCTCAGGCATCGCGAGGATGGGCTGGCCGCCGGGCGCTGGCTGGTACCGCTGCTCTTTGCGCTTTCGCTGCTGGCCGGCGAGTACGCCCTTTGCTACCTGGGCTACTTCGTGGCCTTCGAGCTATGGGCAGAGCGGCCCTGGTCCGAGCGCCTGCGGGGGCTGTGGCCGGTGGGGCTCATGTCGGGCGCGTATCTGGCGACGCGCCAACTGCTGGGCTACGGCTCGCGCGGTTCGTCGATGTATCTGGACCCGAGCGCGCGACCGCTCGATTTCGCCCTCGGAAGCCTGGAGCGTTTTCCGGTGCAGGTGGGTGATCTGCTGCTGGGGCTGCAGGCCGATGGTTATTCCTACGGTTCGCCCTGGGCCCATGCACTGGGGCTCGACTTGCAGGGATGGCAGCGGCTTCAACTCTCAGCTGGAGTCGCCGCGACCGCCATGTGGGTCGCCTTGCTCGGCCTGGCCCTGCGCGGCGACAACGCCAGCCGCGCAGCGCAGAGTCTGGGCCTGGGTGCGGTGCTGTCGATGATTCCGTCGTTGGCGGCGACACCCTCGAGCCGCACGCTGGTCCCTCCGCTCCTGGGCGTGACGGCATTGTTGGCGCTATGCGCGCTCTGGCTGTGGCGGCGTCGCGGAGTGTCGCGCCTCGCGGTGCTGGCCATCGTTGTGCTGCATTTGGGTCTGGCCATCTGGTCGACACGGATCCTGACCGCGGGGGCGGCCCTGGTGTCACGCCAGGTGCAGCGCTCGATCCTGCGTGCGCCGCTCGATCCCGCAACGGTGGCGCAGCAGGACGTCTTTCTGCTGGGTGTGGCCGATCTCACCACAACCATCTACCTGCCGCTGGTGCGCCGCTTTCACGGCCTCGCCGCGCCGCGCTCCTGTCATTTGATGACTGCCAGCTGGGGCGCCCACGAGCTCAGGCGTGTGGCGGCCGACAGCCTCGAGCTAAGGCGCCTGAACGCGGTCGCAACGCCGGGTGACCTCTACGCGCGCGTTTTCAACGACGGCGAGCCGCTGCCGGGCCTGCACGGCCGCGCAGGTCCAATGTGGGCAGAGGTCGTGCAGGTCGATGCGGGTGTGCCCACCGCGATGCGCTTTCGCTTCGCGCGGCCCCTCGACGATCCGTCGTTTCTTTTTCTGCTGCAGACCGCCGCAGGTTTACAGCGTTTTTCGATGCCCGCGGTCGGCCGGGCGTTGATCCTGCCGCCGCCACTGCCGCCGCTGGCGATCCCTCTTTGATTCGGATGTTCGAGATCGCAAAGCCAGCGTGCTACCCTTTGCAGTTGGGATGGATCAGCAAGTCTTCGAGCTGATGCGTCAGTTGCAGTCCGGCTCGTACGAGGCCAGCGTGCTCGAACGGGTGGGGCAGTTGCTGGTCGGATTGCGTATGCGGCGGCTGGTGGATGCCTCCATGGGCGCCCAGATCTGCGAGTTGCTGGTGGACTGGGCCGGCCGTGCGGAGCGTCCGCTGCGCGTCAAGGCCCTGACCATGGCGGCCGACCTGGCCGAAGGCGCGGCGCGGGCTTCGCTCTTGCACCAGGCGGGCAAGGCGCATCTGGAGTCTTCGGGCGACTACAACCACGCCATCGCGCTCTACGAGCAGGCGCTCGATGCCGACGCTGACGCACAGTTGATGGTGGAGCTGAGCAATCTCTACGTCTCGCGCAATGCCCAGGGCGACGCCGAGCAGGCCGCCGACCTGCACGCGGCCCTGGGGGAGGCGCTGGGGCATGAGGGTGGGATCGACTTTTTGAAGAGCGCCCTGGATCTCGTGCCCGGTCACAGCGACGCGCTCGATGCGCTCGAGGAGTTGACCGCGCCCGAGGATCAGGCGCGCGAGCTGGGCAGTCGCTGGCTGGCCTATGTGGCCAGCTCCAAGGACGCGGCGGGCGTGGCCCGGCGGCGGCTTGCGCTGGCTCGAGCCTACGCCGAGGAGGGCCAGCTCGAGGCGGCCCTGGAGTCGATCGCGCCGCTGGTCAGCAAACGCGACCGCGATGCCCTATCGCTGCGCCAGCAGCTGCTGCAGCAGTCGGCGGCCGCCGCGCAGCCCCAGGCCCCGCCGCCGATCCAGGCTCCGCCGCCGATCATGGTGCCGCCGCCGGCCCAGGTGATGCCGGAGGTGCAAGCGGCGCCCGCCCAGGTATCGGAGCCGCCGGCAGCGGCCTACGCCGACCCCGCCTACGCCGAGCCCTCCCCCCAGGTTTCGGAGCCTCCCGCGCAGGTGGGCCCGTCCGCCGAGGATCAGGCCGCGATGGCGTCGCTCCGCGATCCCCTGCTGGAGGAGGAGCCGGTGGTGCTCCCCAAACGTTCCGGCAAACGCTGGCTGGTCGCGGTCGTGCTGGTGGCGCTCACGGGCGGCGCCGCCGCGGCGTTGCTGCCGGGGTTGGGCGTCTTGCCTTCGGGGCTGCTGGCCGGGCCGACCACGGAGGTGGCCGCCGCGGCGACCGCTCCGGCGGCCGTCGACACCGCGTTGGCCGCCGCTCCGGACGCGCCGCCGGCCGTCGCCGACATCGCCGCCGTCGAGGCGCCCACCGACGCCCAGGTGGCCGCCGCCCAGGCACCCGACGCCCAGGCCGCGGTCCCCCCGGATGCCGGGGTGGCGCAGACCGCCGACGCCGGGCCGGCCGAAGCCGAGCCGGCGGCCGAAGCCGAAGCCGAGGAGCCGCCGAAGCAGGAGCCCCAGGCCCACCCCGACCTCGAGGTGGAGGTGGTCTCCAAGCTCGCCCGCTACCGGGGCGCCAAGGTGCCCAGGGACGAGGTCGTCGCCGCGCTCGAGGCCATCGTGCCGGAGCTGCAGCGCTGCTATGCGGAGGGCCTCGAGCGACGCCCGAAGATGGGGGGGCGCGTGGTGGTGCAATGGAAGCTGAACAGCCGGGGCAAGGTCCGCGGGATGCGCCACATGCGAAGCCGCCTCAAGGACTCGCGCGTGCACCGCTGCATCAAAGCCGCTGTGGCCGAAGCAGAGTTCCCGAAGCCCCGGCGCAAGACCGCCACCATTCGCATGCCCTTCGACTTCGCGAAGAAGCAGCCGGCGACGAAGAAGCGAGCGACAAAGAAGCGCAGGCGCCGCCGCTGATGGGCTTTCAGTGGCGCGAATCCGGCCGCATCCCGAGGCTCGCGAGCGCGGCCAAAAGATAGAGGCTGCAGCCGGTGCCGAGACTTGCGACATAGCCTGAGACCATCGCCAGCGGGATCACTCCGACCGAGGCGATCACGGAGGCAAAGGCGTTGATGCCCACCGACCAGGCGCGCGTGCCGCGGTCGGAGCCTTCGAGCCAGGTCATGCCGGCGACGAAGGGCTGACCCATGGCGAGGCCGCAGGGAAAGACGAAGGCGGTCGCGATCGAGCAGCGCACCGGCAACGAAGCGTCGGCCGCGGCGCCGAGCAACCAAGGCAAGAGCAGCGAACCGAGCAGCAGCCATACCACCACCGCAAGTGAACCCACGCGCGCGCGGCGGGCCGGAGCGGGCAGCAGCCGCCCACCGCCCCAGGCGCCGAGCCCGGTGCTGACCAGTAGCGCCGCCAGCACCACGCTCAGCGAATAGGTCTGGTGACCGAGGAACATCGAGAAGCGGTGCAGCATCCAGACCTCGAGCAGCACAAAGCCGAGGCCGATGGCGCCGAAGTAGATGGCGGCGCGCACTCGCAGTCTTCCCGGCGCGGGGGCTTCGGTCTTGGCGACGCGAGCCAGGCGAAAGGCCGGCAGCAGGATGAAGAGCAGCGACAACAGCGCCACCGAGGCGATCACGTTGCGCAGGGCGATCACGTGCGGCTGCTGCCAACTCTCGGCTGAATCGTAGCGCAGGATGTCGAAGAAGAAGGGGCGGTCGTCGGTGGTCGGTCGAATGTCGAAACCGCCGGCATCGAAGCTCGCCTCGGCGCCGCGGGCGACCATGCCGAAGAAGGCGCCGAAGGGCCAGCGCGGCTCGCGCGATGGCAGATAGTGCACGACCGGAGGCTGGTCGAAGGGGATGCCGTTGTCGGTGTAGAAATAGATGTCGGCGCCGCGCAGATTCGGCAGGCGGGTACGCGCCTCGATGGTCGTGACATCGGCTGGCGTCAGCGGTGAGCGCCCAATGGTGACCGCGTAGACCGGGCCCGAGCCCAGGATCGCGATATGCAGTGCGGGTTGCTCAGCGCCCATGGCACGCAGGGCGTGTACGGCGGTATTGGCCAGGCGCAGGGCTTCGATGTGGCCGAAGCGCAGGATTGTGATCACGCCGGCGGGGGAGAGCGCCGCCAGGTAGTCGTCAAAAGCCTCGCGCGTGTAGAGATGGTTTTCGGCCAGCGCCAGGGCGCCCGAGGCGTAATTCTGCTTGGTGTCGACGCCGCTGAGCTGGATCAAGTCGTAGCCGGCGCCGCCCCGCGCCCGGACCAGGCTGCGGCCGTCGCGGCGGTGAAAGCGCACGGCCTCGTGTTGGCCGATGCCGCCGAGCCAGTCATTGAAGGGGCCACGCACGGCGGCGATGGAGTCTGGGTTGATCTCCACCACGTCCACCTGGCGCGCCTCGTGGAAGACCGCGCACTGCAGGTCGGGGCCGCCGCCGAGCCCGATCACCAACACCTTGGGTCGAGGCCGGAAGTAGCCGAGGCCGTAGACCGTCTCGTGGCACAGCCGCGGTACCAGGGCCGGTTTATCGGCGCCGAGCTGGCCTTGGGTGCGCCCGTCCCAGCGCAGCAGTGAGGATCCCGCCGTCGAGTCCTGGGCGTAGAACATGGCCGGGTGCGGCCTGGGATCGCCGTCGACGCCGCTGGCCTGGAAGATTTCGATGCGCCCGGTCACATTCCAGCGGTCATAACGGCGAGTGATGTCGATGCCGTGCTCGGCGGCGTGGGCATAGAGGCCGGCCAGCTGGCCGCCGGGCAGGGGCTCGGGCTGCACGGGGAAGAACGCCTCGGCCCAGGTCAGCGATGCGATGGCCAGGACTAGCGCGCCCAGGGCCGACATCCCCAGGGGTGAGCGCAGGCGGGCGCCGGCGAGGCGCACATAGATGGCCGCCGCGGCCCAGGCCAAAAGCCCCAGCAGGCCGAGCAGGGCCGGGCCCGTGAGCGGGCCGAGCAGCCACAGGGGAATGAAGCAGCCGAGCCCGGAGCCCAGCAGATTGGCCGCATAGGCGCGACCGAGGGCGGGGCCGGCGGTGGACAGGGTGACGGTGACGACGACGCCAGCGGCCACGAAGGGCAAGGCCAGAAGGGCTGCCACCAGCAGGGTGGCGCCATCGACCGCCTGCATGACGGGCGTCAGGCGCACGAAGAGCCCGTGGGCGACGACGGTACCCGTGCTGAAGCACAGCGCCGCCCACGCCAGCACGCGCGGCAACCGCTCCTGCTCGGTCCAGCGACTGCGCAGGGCCACCAGGCTGCCGGCCGCCCCGAAGCCGAGCATGGCGATGCCGATGACCGCGTAGAGCAGCAGCACGTGCACCGAATAGGAGACCAGCCGCGACTGCAGCACCTCCAGGGCGAGCACGCTGGTACTCAGCAGGGCGAGCGCCAGCAGGGCGGGGACTTCACTGCGACGTTTGGACATGGCCGAGGGCCGCGCATCCTGTCACGGATCGCTTTGGGGCACGAGGCTCTCGCGGCCGAAATACAGGGCGCTGGCGAGCACGCCCAGGGCGCAAGCGGCGCCCGTGAGCAGCGACAGCGACGTGAAGAAGGACAACCAGGGCAGATCGGGCGAGGCGAAACGCTTGAAGAGCAGCAGACACACCGAGCCCGCGTAGCCGGCGGCGTCGGTCACGTAGATCATGAAGACGGCGGTGCCCGGGCTGCGGGTCAGGGCCATCAGGCGGTCGAAGAGCACGCAGCCAAAGGGTACGTAGCCCAGGTAGAGACCGCTGCCCACCAGCACCATCCAGGTGCTGCCTTCGATAAAACTCTCGGTGAATAGCAGCGTCGAGCCCAAAATTAGCAGTGAGCCGGCGAGCATGATGGCGTGGGTGGTCAGAAGCGCGCGGCGGTTGTCACGGACCAGAAAGATCAACGCAAGCGCCAGCATCACCGAGGCCGCCACGGGCAGCTCGGCAGTGGTCAGGATCGCCGGCTCTGCCCCGCGGCCCAGGGCGCTCCACAGCTCGATGGCGTAATTGTCGCGAAAGTCCCGGAAGGCGGTGAGCGCTACATAGAGAGCGGTTAGACAAAAGAGGCCCAAGGCGTGACGGCGCAGGAACTCCAGGCGCTGCTGTCGCTGCATGGGGCTGCGCGGGCTGCGGGCACGGTGGTCGCCGGCGTCGGGCGCCGGCAGGCGCGACAGCAGCCAGCACAGGGTCGCGAAGGCCGGCAGGAAAAGCGCGCCGGTGACAGCTGGCATCGCCAGCTCGGGCACGCCGGCCTCCATCAGCGCCCGCCCCACGCTCTTCACGGCGCCGCTCGCCACGATATAGGACATGCTCAGGGTGGCGCCGAGAATCTCGGACGTGCGGCGTCCTTCGAGGAATGAAAAGACCAGGCCCCAGACGGCGCCCAGCGGCAGGCCATTGACGAAGAGGGCCACCACCTTCAGCTCCGGCGGCAGCACGACAAGCCCGAGCAGTCCGAGTTCGGCGACAGCGATAAGCGACAGCAAGAGCGCAAGCCGGCGGGCGCTCGGCAGCTCACTGAGCAACTTGATGCTGGCGAACTTGCTCAGCGCGTAGCCGAGCACCTGTGCGACCACCAGGGCCGTCTTCAGGTCGAGCCCAAAGGCTTCGAGCCCCTCGTAACTGCCAGCCGCAAAGGGTTTGCGAAAGGCGTACATGCAGAAGTAGGCGCCGAAGGCCGCGACGCTGCCGTAGAGCACGATGGCGGCATCGCCGCGGCGCTCGAGCCAGCGCGTGATGGGGGAGGAGGGGGGCACGGTTAGAGGCGTGTTGGCGATTCGAGAATTGGCCCTGTCGCTCGCGGAGGTGGCGCGACGGGCATGCTGGCAAACCAGCCTGTCGGCACCGTTCCATCCGCCGGTCCCATTTGCCAAGAGCCGAGGTAGGCTCCAGCCGTGCCGACGTCAGCAGCCAGTGCCGTGCCTGTTGCGCAAGAGCCTTTCGCTCGCGCCGATCGCCTGCTCGCACTCGTGCTGGGCGCCCTGGTCCTGTGCCTCTACGCGCTCACCCTCTGCCGCAGCGTCTATTGGTACGACAGCGCCGAGTACGTCACCGCGGCCTACACCCTGGGCGTCGCCCACCCGCCCGGCTATCCGCTTTACATCCTGCTGGCCCGCGCCTTTTTGCTCTTGCCCTTGCCGCCCGCCACGGCGGTCAATGCGCTTAGCGCCGTGGCGGGCGCTGGCAGCGCGGTCCTGCTCTACGCCCTGGGCCGCGAGCTCGGCGCCGCGCGCCCGGCGGCGTTTGCAGCGGCGCTGTTGTGGGCCAGCGCGCCGGCGGTTTGGTTCAACGCCAGCGTGGCCGAGGTCTATCTGCCCGGGATGTGCTTCACCCTCGCCGCGCTCTGGCTTCTATTGCGCGCCGAGCGGGCTGGCCGGCCGCTGTGGGCGCTGGCGGCTTCGGCGCTGTCGGGAGCGGCCCTGGGGGTGCACTACTCGATCGCGACTTGCGGGCTGGGCTTTGCGTGGCTCGCGGTGGCCAGCGTACGGGGGCGGGGTGGCGTGCTCAGGGGGTGGTTGCTGCGCTTTGCCCTGGCCGTGCTGGCCGGGGCGCTTTGGGTCTATCTCTATGTGCTGCTGCGGGCCTCGAGCGATGCGGTGCCCAACGCGGCGCGCCCGGGCTCGCCCGCGCGTCTTTTGTGGCTGGTCAGCGGCGGCAACTATCGACAGTGGTTCAGCCACGGCCCCTCGGCCGCCCGCAGTGGCGAGCTGCTGGGGCTTTTGGGCCAGCAGTTGGCCTGGGCCGGAGCCCTGCTCGGAGTGGCCGGCCTGGCCTGGCTAGTTCGCCGGCAGCGCACGCGCGGGCTGGCGCTGGCGTCGGCCATCGTGGGTAACGTCGCCTTCTTCTACGCCTACCGCGTGCACGACCTGGAGGTCTTCCTGCTGCCCACGGTCGCCCTCGGCTGCGCGCTGTCGGCGCTGGCGTTGTCGGCATTGCCGGCGCGCGGGCGACTGCCCTGGCTGGGCGCGGCGGCGCTGGCCTCGCTCGCCCTCTTTCGCATCGCCGGCGACTACGAAGCGCGCGACCTCAGCGGTTTTCGCGAGGCCCACGACTACGGTGAGCGGCTGGTTGCGCAATTGCCGCACAGGGCGGTGCTCCTCAATTACACGACGCCCGAGGAATGGCGCCGGGATGCGGTCTTCGGCATGTACGTCAAGCACGTGCTGGGTAGGCGTCCGGACGTGATCGTGGTCAATAACGCGGGCCGCGCCGTGCTCGACCGCTTGCTTCTCGAGCGCCGGGATGTCTATTTGTACGCACCGCTCGCCCACGTTGCGGCCGAGTACCAGCTGCGCCCCGAGGGCGAGCTTCAACGCATCGTTGGGCGCAGATGAATCGGAAAAATAACTCCCGGGTCGCTAAATTTCGGCCGCTCGGCTTGACCCACTGCCCCCCGGGGCTCACCCTTCCGACACCACTGTAATCCGGCACACGTCGGCCAGCACGAGGCGACCCCAGACGATGACACCGGCCTATGCACGCCCCGCCGACGAACGCGTCGACCTGATTCACAACATCCCCTATCTGGTGCTGCACCTGGCGCCCCTCGGTGTCCTGTGGACCGGCTTCACGTCTTTCGATGTGGCGCTGTGCGCCGGCTTCTACGTCCTGCGCCTCTTCTTCATCACCGCCGGCTATCACCGCTATTTCTCCCATCGCGCCTACAAGATGGGGCGCGTGATGCAGTTCCTGATGGCCCTGGGCGGAACCCTGGCGGTGCAGAAGGGGCCGCTGTGGTGGGCTGGCCTGCATCGCCATCACCACAAGTACTCCGACCAGATCGAGGACGTGCACTCACCGCTCAAGGGCTTCTTCTGGAGTCACATGGGCTGGATCATGTGCCGCAAGTACCGTGAGACGCCGACCGAGCTGATCAAGGACTTTGCCAAGTTCCCCGAGCTGCGCTGGCTCAACAAGTACCACTGGGTGCCGCCGCTGGCCCTGGGCTTCGTGGTCTTCTTCGCCTGGGGCGCGAGCGCGCTCTTTTTCGGCTATTTTCTGTCGCTGGTGCTGGCCTGGCACGGCACCTATTTCATCAACTCGTTGACGCATCTCTTCGGTCGCCGCCGCTACGTCACGACCGACACCAGCCGCAACTCGTTTATCCTGGCGCTGCTCACCCTGGGCGAGGGTTGGCACAACAACCATCACTACTACCAGAGCACGGCCAACCAGGGCTTCTTCTGGTGGGAGATCGACATCTCCTATTACATCCTCAAGGTGCTGAGCTGGGTTGGCCTGGTGCGCGACCTGCGCACGCCTCCGGCCCACGTGCTCGAGGCCAACCGCATCCGGGATGGCCACGCCGACATCGGCATGTTTCAGGCCAAGTGGGCCAGCGCCGTCGCCTACCTGGAAAACGCGCGCGCCCAGGCCGGCGAGTACTACGGCGAGCGCAAGCGGGCCATCGACGAAATCGTCGAGACCACCACCAGCGCGGCCCAGGAGCTGGCGCGCCAGCGCAAGGAAGCGGTCGACACCATGGTGCGCGACACCTCCGCCGCAGCCCAGGAAATCGCCCGCATGACCCAGAAGGCGCCGGCGAAGTAGTCCGGTCCGGGCCCCCAGGGCTCGCGCGTGCTGCCGACCCGCGACGGGTCGAACTCCCACTGCACCGGCGGCCTGCGTCGGGGCCTGAGCTTCACTGCACGACCATGGGCGGCGACAGCTGGGTGCGGGCGTCCTCGCGCAGGAGCAGGGCTGCGGCGGTGGCGCCGGCGACGGCGAAGACCACGCCGGCCGTGACCCAGAGCCAGGTATCGTTGCTTTCTTCGTCTCGTGGTCGGGCGCCCTGCGCCGTGGTCGCCGCGAGCGGTGCGTTGACGCGCGTTTGCTCGGGTGCTTCGGGCGAGCCCAGCGTCGCCAACTCCGAGTCACCAGGTCCGCGGGCGATGGCGTAGTACTCCACGACCTGCCCCGGCGCGACCGCGAGCTCGAGCTCCCGGGCGTCGGCCAGCGAAAAGTCCGGCGTGCCGGCGATGCGAGCCGCGAGTTCGAGGTGCTTGACGATGTCGGGGCGCAGGCCCGAAACATCGAGGCGCAGTCGCAACATGCCTTCGCCTTGGCTGCTGTCGACGTCGAGCGAGAGCCGTTGCGCTCCTCGAGGAAAGGCTTCCCGCAGCGGTGGTGGCACTTCCTCTCCAAACTCGTAGTTTGGATCGAGCGTCGCCAGCATCTCCAGGTCGGTGGCCATTGCCGCGGTCAGCTGCAGGGCCAGGTGGACCAGCGCGCGCTGCAGGTAGAGTTCGATCAGCTCTCCGCGCGTGAGCTGACTCTCGCTGGCGGCCCGCTCCAGGGTTAGCAGCGCGTCTTCGAAGCGCGCCTCGTCCCGCTGGGCCTGGGCCTCTTCGATCAGGGGATGGGCCACGACCGGGCAGGGGGTGAGACAGGCGGCATGGGTCGCGACGAGAGCGAAGGCTGCAAAGCCGAGGCGACGACGGGACGGGGCTTTGGCGGCTTGGGAGCGGGGCATCTCAGCTGCACCCCAAGACGAGCAGGTCGCTGCAGCCGCAGCTGGTGTCGGGCTTGCAGCAGGCGATGGTGGTCAGTGGGCAGGGGGGGCAGCCTGTGGGATCGGTGCCGCCGCTGCAGATTGCTGCCGTGCAGCTGCCTTCGACGCATTGCTCGCCGCTGCCGCAGGCACCGCTGCAGTCGACTTCGCCGCCGCAGCCATCGTCCAGCGGGGTGCAGCTTCCGGGTGGGCAGGTGCTCGCCTTCAGGGGCTGGCACTGGCAGCTGCCCATCACGCACTGGCCGGCGCTGCCGCAGTCGCCGTCCTCGTTGCAGCTGGCCGGGGCGGGCGCATCGGGGGCCGGCAGGATGAGGTTGCAGACCAGGGCCGTGAGCGTGCAGCCGCATTCGCCGACCAGGTCGCAGCAGCGCCAGCTGTTGGGGCATTCGGGGCACTGGGACTCGCAGCGGTCGGGGCCTGCCGCGGGAGGTTGCTCTTCGCCGCTGACGGCACTGGATACGGCGCCCGCGTCGCCGGCGTCGACGGTTGGAGCCGGGCTGCCGCCGGTAGTCGGGATGGGGACAGGCAGCACGCGCCGGCGGTCGAGCCACTGCTCGCAGGCATCGGTGGAAACCGCGTCGAAGCTGGGCGTGGCGATTTCTGCGAGCGTCACCTCGACGGCGTCGCTATCGGGCAGCTCCAGGTTCAGGCAGCCCTCGGCCACCGGCACGCAGGCCCGGGTGCGGGCCTCGGCCCAGACCGCGTAGCGCCCGGCGGCCAAAGCCGGTGGCGACTCCCCACTCTCCTGGGCGAAGAAGCGCGTCGTATAATGGGTGTCGCCCATCTTGGAGCAGCTCCCGGAGGCGATGCGCAGCTCGATCACGAGCGCGGCCAGGCGCGCCTCCTCGCTCGCGAAGCGCAGCTTCAGGGGGGCGTCTTCGAGGCGTTGGCAGGCGCTGCCGAAGAGCAGCGCGACGGCCGCAAGGACGGTGGGGAGCGGGCGCACCCGCCGAGCATACACCGCATTGGCCCAGCGCCCGTTCGCAGGTGAGTGCGGGCGCGTGTGACCGCCGTTGGGCTGGCTGGTAGAGTGCTCGGGCGCGCTCCAGGTGGCGCGACCTCGTACCGAGTTGTCATCCCGGAAAGGGCACGCGCCCTTTCCCCCGTCGCGGCAAAGCCGTGCCGGGTCCCCCTTTCCGCGGGTCGCGCCGCTTCGCTCTGCTCCGGGTGCTGTCCTGCAAACTCGAAAATGGCCATTTCGGGATGGGAACTACCTGAATTCGATGCAGCCAAGTCCTCCCCTGCGACCATCGCCTTCGAGCGCGCTGCCGGATGCCGCCGGAGGGCGAGCATGAGCGAAGCCCGGGCCGCCGAGGGCGCCCAGCGCGGGGTCGGGCGCTACCGCCTGTGCTTCGAGATCGCCGCCGGCGGCATGGCCACGGTCTACCTGGCCCAGGCGCGCGGGCCGGCCGGCTTCGACAAGGTGGTGGCGCTCAAGCAGATCCATCGCCACCTGGCCAAGGATCGGGACTTCGTGGAGATGTTCCTGGACGAGGCGCGCCTGGCCGCGCGCATCCAGCATCCCAACGTGTGCAGTGTGATCGACTTCGGCGAGGCCGACGGCGACTACTTCTTGACCATGGAGTATCTGCTCGGCGAGCCCCTGGGCGCGCTGATGCGCAAGCTGCGCGAGGGGGTCGCGCCCGAGTCGGCCGGTGGGCCGCGCGTGCCCTTCGAGGCCGTGGCCCTGCGTCTGATCGCCGACGCTGCCGAGGGGCTGCACGCCGCCCACGAATTGCGCGACCGGGACGGGCGGCCACTGCAGGTGGTGCACCGGGACGTCAGCCCCGAAAACCTCTTCGTGACCTACGACGGTGGCATGCGCGTGGTGGACTTCGGCATCGCGCGCGCCGAAAACCGCGTGCACGCGACACGTACCGGGCAGGTCAAGGGCAACTTCGCTTATATGGCGCCCGAGCAAATGGCGGGGCTGGCGGTCGATCGGCGCGCCGACCTGTGGTCGCTGGGGGTGATCCTGTACGAGCTGTTGAGCGGCGAGCGTCTCTTCAAGCGCGAGTCGCTGCCCGAGACCGTCACCGCCGTGACCAACCAGTCCATCGGCAGGCTCGCGGGCCGCTCGGATTTCGTCGACGGGGACCTCGATGCCATCGTGCGCCGCTGCCTGTCGCGCGACCGTGAGGGGCGCTTCGGGAGCGCGCGAGAGCTGTCGCGGGCCATCGAGCATTGGTTGGGTGGGGCCGGGCTCAGCGTGGGCATGGCGGACGTGGCCGAGTGGATGCAGCTGGCCTTCCCGGAGGGGCTCGAGACCCGGCGACGGTTGCTCGAGCGGGCCTCGCGCGGCGAGGGGGAGGCCCGCGCCGGACCTGCCGGAAAGCCGCCGGCGGCCTTCGACGAGGGCTCGCACTCGACGGTGAAAGCCTACCTGCGCCGCGATGCGCAGCCCGGGGATCCGGCCATGGCGCCGACTTTGGTGGACGTGCGGGCCGACGCGCGGACCGCCGCGCACATCGGGGCCGGGGCGACGGAGATTCCGGGTCGCCGGCGCTGGCGGGCGGGGCTCGTCGCTGGGCTTTCGGCGGCCGGGCTGCTGTTCGGTCTCGGCCTGTGGGCCGGTGACCGCTCGCAGGCGCCCGAGCCCGCGGCGCAGGTTGGCGTGGAGCGGGCCCCGCCCGAGCCCTTGGCACTCGAGCCGGCTACGGCGCCCGCGCCCGCAGTCTTTGAGCCCGAGCCCGAGCCGTCGGATGTCGAGGTACCGGAGGCACCGGAGTCGGGCTCCGAGGCCGCGGGCGCGGCCAGCGTCGCGCCGGCGGTCGTCGATGAAGGTGCCGCGCGCCCCCTGCGCTCCAAGCGCAAGGCGATAGCTCCGCGGCGTCCGGCCAAGTCGGCGGGGCAGGGCTACATCAGCGTGGCCACCCCCGGCGGTTGGGCCGAGGTCTACCTGGGCAGCCGGAAGCTGGGGGTCACGCCCGGTCGCTTCACCTTGCCCGCCGGTCGCCACCGGCTCAGTCTGCGACCGGGCACTGGCGGCCAGGCGATTTCCGTGGATGTGGAGGTGCGAGCCGGGCAGACGACCCGGCTACGCCGCGCGCTCTGAGTCTCAAAAGTCCGCGCAGCGTTCGCCGGCCGCGGTGCAGAGCGACCAGGCATCGTCGCCCGTCAGCTGATAGGTGGTGGCAGTGGCCCCCGTGTTGCACGAGCACTCCCAGGTGTCGCTCGAGGTGAGCGAGCAGCTGACCCAGCGATCGCTGAAGACCTGAGCTTCCTGGCCGCCGACCAGGGCGTCCTGGGAGCATTGGAGCCCGGCATCGCACCAGCCGCGGTCGACCCATTGGTTGCGAAAGGTGCACACCGGATCGCTGGTGACTTCGATGTCGCCCGAGGTGCAGATGTCGGAGACGTCGCTGCAGACCTGGGGGTTGCTCTGCGAGTCGCTGAACTCGATGCGGATGTACTCCCGGTTGGAGTTGCACTCGCAGCTCCAGATGCCGCCGACGACGTTGCACCAGGTGTAGCGCCACTCGAGGGTTTCGGCGCTGACGTCGCCGCCCAGATCCACACTGGAGGAGCACTCCACCTCCTTGGAGCAGTACTCGGGGCCCTGTTCGGCGTAGCGCGGGGTGCAGGTCAAGTCGCTGCCCGTCGGGCTTTCACCGCTGGCGCAGAAATCCGCGACGGCGGTACAGGCGGCGCTGCCGCTGGCGCCGCTCAAGCGGTATTCCTGGAAGCTGAAGCCGTTTTCGCAGTAGCAGTACCAGCCGTCACCGCCGTCGTTGCAGTTGGCCCAGAGGTAGCCGTTTTCGCAGCTGTACTGGGTGTCGCACCAGCCGGGACCGGCAGATGCGCCGTCCTGGCTGCACTCACCCAGGTCGATCGAGCCGCCGCCGCCTGGGAGCATGGGGCCGAAGCCGGGGCCGATGGGAATGGGCCGGCCGATGGCCACGCCGCCGCCGCTGCCGCTGCCGGCGAAGCCGGAGCCGCTGCCGGCGAAGCCGGAACTCGAACCATCGCTCCCCGCGGCCCCGATTTCGCACACGCCCAGCGAATCGTTGCAGCAGGTTCCGGAGCTGTCACAGCACCAGCCGTCGGGGCTGCAGTCCGGGCTGCCACCGACGGAGCTGCCGCCGGTGCCGCCGGTGCCGCTCGAGGTCCCGCCGCCGGTGCCCGGGGTCGAGCCCGGAGAGGTGCCGCCGCTGCTGCCCGCAGTGCCGCTTCCCGTCGAGGAGCCGGCGCCACCGCCATTGCGGTCGTCGTTGGTGACGCCGTCGAAGCTCGTGGAGTCACCCTTCTTGCCATCGAGGGGTACGGCCCGCGAGCAGCCGAGGGCCAGCCCGGCCGTCAGGAAGAGCAGATAGAGGCGATGGGTGCAGCTCATGCGCGCGGCTCCTTCAATGTGGGCTCCCGCCCCATGTTGGACCCCAGCCGCCGCAGCAGGACGGGGTCGATAGACACTAGCGCACTCTCGATGAAAGCAAGAGCCACGCCAAAGCTTTGTCGGCTCATATTTCGAGGATTTTCATCCGGCCGCCCCAAAATCGTGGCACAGATTGGCTCAGTCGTAGCTCACCGCTGCAACAGGTGGTGCATGGGGGGGTGACGAGCGATGGGCGCCGGCCCCCGTCGAGACGGTCGGCAGGAGGGCGATGGGGGCAGAGTTTGCCCCGGTCGGGCACGACCTTCGGGATAGCCCCGGGCACTGAATGTCCGGGTTGAGGGCTTTTGTCGAGACTCGAGCGCAAGAGGCGCTTCGAGTCTCGGATTGGCTCGGCGGTGTGCCATGGGTCTCGGCGCCAGTCTCGCGCCGGGTGAGTTCCAACGTGGGCGGGTCCACGGTGCGCCGGGCGGGCGGTGAGCGTCTTTGTATTTGACTAAAAGTTGTCGTGTTGGCGTGGGCGAATGTACGGATGCACGCACGCCGTACCACCAAACTGCGTGCGGTCTCGCGTTTTGCTGACCGTTGTGAGCGACGAAGCGGAGACGTTGCCGCTACGATGCGCGCTCACCCTTTCGAACACGAGGCCAAAGATGTCCAGATTGTTCGCTTTTCAATGCTCGCTTCTCTTGATGCTCGCGCTCTACGCCTGCGCCGATGATGGCAAGGACGGCAACTCCTGCACCGTCACCGAAAATGACGATGGCTCCAGCACCCTGAGCTGCACCGACGGTACCGATGTGACAATCGCCAATGGCACCGATGGCACCGATGGCACCGATGGCACCGATGGCACCGATGGCACCGGTGCGAATGGTGCCAATGGCAGCGACGGTGCCGATGGCACGGACGGTCGTGATGGCGACGCGGGCGTCGGTTGTACCATCGCGGACAACGGCGACGGCACCGCAACCGTCAGCTGCGGCGGGGATACCAGCGAGATCTTGACGACCTGCGGGGTGGGAGAGCATCGCTGCGTGAACGACGGACTCGAGCGTTGTATTGGCGGCAGCGGCTGGACCGCCGTGGAGACCTGCGAGCCCAACGAGTGCCAGGCTGACCGGGGCTACTGTGGCCCGCCCGATGGAACGTTCCGGCTGGCCGAAGGATCGACGTCGAATGAGGGACGCGTCGAGGTTTTTCACGATGGCGTCTGGGGCACCGTCTGCGACGACTCGTTCGATGGCGATGACAACGCTGCGGACGTGCTGTGCAGGCAGCTCGGCTACAGCTCGGGCGTGTTGCTCGACTCGAGCGGTGTGCCGGACGGAACGGGTCCAATTTGGATGGACGATGTGACCTGCACCGGCAGCGAGACAAGCTTGTTCGACTGCAGCTGGACTTTCTGGGGGCAACACAACTGCGGCCACGACGAGGACGTGGGCGCGACCTGTACGCCCTGAGTGGTCGCCGCACGCCGCCTACGGCTACGGCGTGGCTCCGCCCACGTCGTAGCCGTAGGCCGCTGGCCAGTCGCCTTGCTGGGCGGTGACGTCGCGCAGGCGTCCAGCGCCATGCCGCGCTCTTCGGAGGTGCAGGTGTTGGCACAAAACCAGCGTCGTCCCAGGGGCCGTTGATGTGCGCGCGGGGATCGGGTCCGCTGTCCTTCATGGTCGACCGGGCTGGCGTCGGCGCGCATCATCGAGGTCTACGGGGTGATCAAGACGCTGCGCGAATAGCAGGCGGGGCGCCGCTTCAGCTGTAGGCGCGCAGGGTGGGCGGCAGCTTTCGTCTGCGCAGGGTCAGCTGGGCGTTCCAGCGTTGCTCTTCGTCGATGTCGTCGATGTCGCCGAGCCACTGGACCTCGTCGCTCTTGAGCACCGCGAGCACGCGGCCGTCCCGGAAGAGCAGGCGGTTTTTGGCGATCGCCGGCACGCGCTCGCCCGGCAGGATGCGGCCGATCAGGTTCAGGGGGTCGGCTGCGCTCAGGGCGATGAGCTCGCCGTCGGGCGCTTCGCGTCGTACCTGCCTGAGCAGGGTCACCGCCGCCGGCAGCGCGAATTGCTCGCCGGTGAAGCCGGCGACGAAGCGCCCGCCGCGAATCTCACCGCGCGCTTCCATGCTGCGGTAAATACGCGAGAGGTCGCGCCAGGGAGCGAGAGCTTCGCGCTCGGCGAGCTTGCGGAAGATGACGCCCCAGCGCATCAGCAGCCGCCTGGCCAGTAGCTCCAGATCGGCTTCGCGTAGGTCCGGCGCTTGGTTTTCCCCGCCGGGGGCCTCGGGCAGCAGCGACCAGCGGCCCGAGCCGTCGATGCTCGAGGCGATGGCGTTACCGCGGCGCCGCGGATGGGATGGGCCGCGGCGCTCGGGTGTGAGCAGCGCGCGCAGGCCCGCGTAGCCGTCGGAGGTGGCGCGGCCCGAGGCGGAGAGTTCGGCCAGGGCGTCGCGCACCTGGGCGGGCAGTAGGCCGGTGTGTGCTGGCAGGTCGTGAATGAAGCAGGCCCCGTATTGACTGAGAGCTGATTCGAGTTTGCGCCCGTTGGCCGACAGGTCAGCCACCCGGGCCTCGGCGCCGAGCAGTCGTCGCAGGGCCGGCAAGAGCGGGCGCGGCGTCAGCGCGATGGGCGTGGAGCGCAAGGGTCGTGCGGCGCGTCCGGCCGCCGGCGCCGACAGCCGCCCCCAGGCGACCTGCCCCGAGAGGCAGAGTTGGTCGAGCCAGGCCGGGTCGTAGTCCTGCACCCGCACCGACAGAAGCTCGGCCTCCCAGGCCACGGCGGCGGCCTCGAAGCCCGCCAGTTGCTCGACGACGGCGGCCACACCGCCCGGCCCCTGCTGGCGCTCGGCTGCAACCAGGTGTTGAAAGCGAAACAGGAAGCGCATGAACTGCTCGGCGCTGACCGGCTCGATCTCACGGCGCAGGCGCTCCAGGGTGTAGCGGTGGATGCGCGCGAGCAGCCTACGCTCGCACCACTGCTCGGTGTCGATGCCGGTGTCGACGGCGGGGCCGATGGCGGGGTCGAAGTGGCCGCGCATGGCGAAGCCCTGGGCTTCGAGGGCGTGCAGGGCGGCGTCCACGTCGGCTGCGGATAGGGCGAGGGTTTGGGCCAGGCCCGGAGCCGTCAGCGGCCCGGAGCACTCCAGGCGTGCGCGGCAGAGTTCGATGCGGGCGCTGTCGGCGTCGGGTTCTTCGCTGTCGCCGGCCGGCGCTTCGATCGGCGGCTCGAGCTGCAGCGCCGGCGGGTAGATGGCCTGCAAGCGCTTCAGCCACTCGGCGCTGACCCAGGCGCGGCGCCCGTCGGGCAGGGTCATGCGTGCGATGCGGCGCTGGGCTGTGAGCCCATCGCAGAGCCCGGCGAGGCGGTCACCGGCCGCCCCGCTTTGCGCCAGCTCGTCGCTCGTGATCAGGCCGCACAGCAGGATCGCGTCGTGCAGCTCGTCGGCGTTTTCGAAGCTCGGCCAGGCCTCCTCGCGCACGCGCGCCACGGCGGCGGCGTCGAGGGCGCCGAGTTCGCGCGCGCTCTGCACGTCGAGCAGCCGCCGGCTCATCACGGCATGGGTGCGCCGTTCTTCGAGCGGCGCGTCGTCGAGGAAGGCGTAGGGGCGGGCGCCCAGGATCTCCTGGCACAGCGGCGAAGGGGCATTGAGCTCGCGGAAGACCATCTCCACTTCGCCGCTGCCGATGCGTTCGAGCAGGCTTTCGAGGCCTTCGATGTCCATGGCCTCGTGCAGGCAGTCGTCGACCGTCTGCTCCACCAGCGGGTGATCGGGGACCTCGCGGTCGCCAGCCAGGTTTTCGGCGCAGGCCTGTTGGTCGGGAAAAGCCACGGCCAGCAGATCGGCCGCGCGCATGCGCTGCAGGAAGGGCGCCACCTTGCGACCGCCGGAAAAGCGCGGCACGGCCAGGGCGCGCCCGGCGTTCCAGCGCCAGCGCACCTCGAACATCGGGGCCAGAAGCAGCGCCTGAATCAGCACCTGGCGCACGCTCTTGGGGTGCAAAAATTCGCGGACCGAGTCGAGCGGAAAGCTGTGGGTCGGGCCGAGCGAGAGGATGATCGCGTCCTCGGTCGCCGCGGCCTGTAACTCGAAGTTGAAGCTGCGGCAAAAGCGCTTGCGCAGGGCAAGCCCCATGGCGCGATTGATGCGGCCGCCGAAGGGCGAGTGCAGCACCAGCTGCATGCCGCCGGCCTCGTCGAAGAAGCGTTCGACGACGATGCGCGAAGTGGTGGGCAGGGTGCCGAGGGCGGCGTGGGCCTGGGCCAGGTACTCGGCCAGCTGTGAGCAGGCCGCTTCGGGCAGGCCGGCTTTCGAAAGCTCTTGCTCGAGCGCGCGCACGGCTTCTGTATCGTCTGCGGCGAAGGCCCCCAGCGTGTCGGCCGCCTGCTGCCGCAGCTTCGAGACGCGCTCCGACAGCTCGGGGCTGCGGGCCGGGGCTTCGCCCAGCCAAAAGGGGATCGTGGGTGGAACACCGTGGGCATCGTCCACGCGCACGACGCCCTTTTCGACGCGCCGGATGCGGTAGGAGCTATTGCCGAGCTGAAAGACGTCGCCGGCCATGCTCTCGATGGCGAAGTCCTCGTTGAGGGTGCCGACCGTGACCCCGGCCGGTTCCAGCACCACCGAGTAGTCGGCGTTGTCCGGGATGGCGCCGCCGTTGGTGATGGCTGTTAGACGCGCGCCCCTGCGGCCGCGGATGCGGCGGCCCACGCGGTCGTGGTGCAAAAGGGCGCCGCGGCGGCCGCGATCGGTGGCGAAGCCGTCGCAGAGCATGCGAACCAGCGCGTCGAAGCGCTCGCGGGGCAGGTCGCCGAAGGGGGCGGCGCTGCGGCTGAGTTCGAAGGCCTCGTCTTCGTCCAGGTCCTCGCAGGCCGCCATCGCCACCAGCTGCTGGGCCAGGATGTCGATGGGAGCCTCGGGCAGGCTGAGCGCGTCGAGCTCGCCGGCATCGATGGCGGCGAACAGAGCGGCCGCTTCGACCAGCTCGTCGCGGCTGAGGGGAAAGAGATGGCCCCGGGGCACGCCTGCTTGAAAGTGACCGGAGCGTCCCACCCGCTGCAGCAGCGCCCCGATGGAGCGCGTGGTTCCCAGCTGGCAGACAATCTCCACGTGGCCGATATCGATGCCCAGCTCGAGCGAGGCCGTGGCCACCAGCGCCGACAGCTCGCCGTGCTTGAGCCGCTGCTCGGCGCGCAGTCGATGCTCGCGCGAAAGGCTACCGTGGTGGGCGGTCACGCGCGTTGGGCCCAGGCGCTCGGCCAGGTGTCGCGCCACGCGTTCGGCCAGCCGCCTTGTATTGACGAAGATCAGCGTGGTGCGGTGGGCCTCGACCAGGGCGGCGAGGCGGTCGTAGAGTTCCTCCCAGACCTCGGTGGCCATCACCGCCTCGAGCGGCGACTCCGGTAACTCCAAGATAAGTTCCATGTGGCGGCGGTGACCGCAGTCGACGATGCGTGCGGGGGCGCGCTCGGCGCCGCTCAGGAACTGCGCCACACGCTCGATGGGCCGTTGGGTCGCCGACAGGCCGATGCGCTGGGGGCGCTGGCTGGCGAGCCGTTCGAGCCGCTGCAGCGACAGCGCCAGGTGAGCACCGCGCTTGTCGCCGATCAGGGCGTGGATCTCGTCGACGATCACCGTGCGCACGCTGGCGAGCGCGCGGCGACCGCTCTCGCTGGTCAAGAGGATGTAGAGGGATTCGGGGGTGGTAACCAGGATGTGGGGCGGGCTCTTGGCCAGGCGCGCCCGCGCGCTCTGGGGCGTGTCGCCGGTGCGCACGGCGGCGGTGACCTGTGGCTCGCCGTGGCCGCCCCCGCGCATGGCTTCGGAGATAGCAGCCAGGGGCTGCTGCAAATTGCGCTCGATGTCATTACTCAGGGCCTTGAGCGGCGAGACGTAGAGCACGCGGGTTTCGGCCCCCAGCTCGCCATTGGCGGCCTCGCGCAGCAGCGCGTCCAGGGCCCACAGGAAGGCGGCCAGCGTCTTGCCGGTGCCGGTGGGCGCGGCGATCAGCGTGTCGTCACCGGCGGCGATGGAAGGCCAGCCCAGGCGCTGCGGCTCGGAGGGTTCGCCGAGCGTTTCGGTGAACCAGCGGGCGACGACGGGGTGAAAGGCTGACAGGGGCATCGTGGGGAGGGCTCGCTGCGGGGCTCGCTGCGGGTCGGGCAGCATAGCAGCGACGGGCTCGAAGTCTCGCGCCGCCTACCGTCGCATGCAGAATGCCTCGTAGGGCGAGTAGTCCTCCAGCCGGATTACCTCCCCCTGTTGGGAGCGCTGATACGCTGGTAGGCTCCCGGCCATGTTTAGGGGCAGGACATTCTTGAGCGCATCGGTGCTCGCATTGGTGACCTTCACTTCATCCGGATGCGGGTCCTCGGCAACCATCAGCCGTGCCAACGGGTCGCAGGTCAAAGGAGAGATTGCGGGATCGAGTCCCACCTCGGTCTACGTCGAAACGCAGGGAGGCGAGGTGACAGAGATTCCGCGCGGCGAGATCACAGACATCGATCATCCCGGCAACGTGGCTGCGGCCATCGGTGGGGGCATCGCGGGCTACGGCGCCGTAAACATCGCCTTCGCTGCCGACGGCTGCGACAGCGAAGGAACGGCCTTCTGCATCGGCGTCTTCACACCCGCGGTCGTGGGCGTCTCCCTGCTGACATACGGGCTCATCATCTACGGCAGTTCCGTGAGCGCCGCGGACTCCGGCGACATGCGCCCGGGAGGCGGTCGAACGCTCACGGTGGTGCCGTTGGTGCTGGAGTCGGGGGAGTTGGAGGGGGGCGGACTGAGCGTGATCGGGACGTTCTAGACCTCGACGTTGACAGTTTCAGGCAGCCCTCGCCTGTTCAGCGCTTTTCAGACCTTTGTGCGCTCCTCGAAGGGGGGGGGGCACCCTTCCTGCATCGCACCAAACGGGCTGCGAGTTGACGCCGAACGGGGAGACTTGGCTCGCATCGCCGCGCCGATCTGTGTCTCCACACCGACTCGCTCAGCTGCCCAAGTCGATGACCTGGGCCATCACCGCGTCTTTCGAGGCACCGTAGGCAAGCACGCAGCAGGTTCGCCCCGTGCCGGGAAAGTGGAAGCAGCTGGTGGTACAGCCGGGGCCGCCGCCGTTGTGCCCGTAGCGATCGCGGTCGATCATCAAGCCCAGGCCATAGTGCGGATCGGGCCACAGGGGGTCGGCGACGGCCGGGGTTACGGGCGTGCTTCCAGCGCGCAACGGGTCCACCAGGGCAGAGGCCATGAAGGTCGCCGTGTCCCGGGCGCTTGCCACGATCAATCGATGCCAGACCCAGCCGGCGTCATAGGCCGGCAGATCACTCTCCACCGGCCCGCGTACCACGCGCGTTTGCGTCAGCTCGAGGGGATCGAGGACAAGGCGTTGAAGTGCGTCGTCGAAGGGCGCATCCGTTTCGCGCTCGATGATCTGCGTCAGCAGCCAGTAGCCGGGGTTCGAATAAGCGAAGGCCGCGCCGGGTTCGAAGAGAAGTGGTTGGCGCAGGGTGGCGTCCGCAAAGCGGTCGTCGCTCCAGGGCGACTCACATGCCTCCACGGCCCGCCGATACTCGGGTAGGGCTCCGTAGTCGCGCAGACCGCCTGTGTGGTTCAGCAGGTGCTGCACGCGAATCTCGGCGCCGCGCGGCACCCAGTCGGCGCCCATCCAATCCGACATGGGCCGCTTCAGCTCGATGCCGAGGCGAAGGACCGTGGCCGCCACGAAGGTCTTGGTGATGCTGTAGATCGGACGCACGCCCGGGTCACTACGGGTGAAGCTCCCGTCCGCTTCCCGAATCGCGATTCGAGCGTCCATGGCGCCGAGGGTACCATGCGTGGGGGCCGCGCAGCGCCAGGTGGTAGCCATTCCACGGCCGCAACTCGAGCACGACCTCGACGCCGTTTTTCCGCCACCGGGGTGACGCCGATGGCATCGGGAGCGCCATGCAGGTGCTGGGCAGCAGCCAATGTTTCACGGCGTTTCGCAGTGCCGACTACTGCAGCTGTAGCGGCGATGCCTTCATTCATTGTCTATGCGCCTGAGCTGCGAGCGAAGAGTCCTGCCGCCCGTGCTGCCCCGGCTGCGAGACCTTCGAGGGGGGCGTTGAGCCGGATTAACACTACTGTGTCAGGGTAGCGGAGGAAGATCGCGCCGGGCAGGGGATTTGTAGGGTTTGGCGGACGTCGACGGCAGGGTGGGGCTCTTTCGAGACGGCCCACGAAGCCTACAAATCCCCTGAACAAGCGAGGGCCGCCGCTACCCCGACACAGTCGTGTTAAATCTCGGGCATGCGCCCGCGCGGTGGGAGGCCGATATGGTCCGCGGCGGGGTGGGGGTGACCGCCTGCAGGGGCAAGAGCGCCGCGTACCTGTGGCCGGTCCGGGGATCGAGCAGCGTGGCTGGCTCCTCATACACACGTGCCGTGCAATGCAGACTGCGAAGCGCGTGAAGCAGCGACATCGATTGGTAGCGTTCCGGCCAGCGCCTGCGCAGGACCTCACGCACCCGTCGTCCGTGACGCGAACTCACCGACGGCAGCAGGTGATGCTCCACGTGGTAGCCGAAGTGAAGCGTCAGCCATTCGACCCAGCGCGGCGCGGTGACGCTGAGGCTGTTCAAGAGCGGGTCGTTGACGTCGGTGAGCGGGCTCAAGCTATGGTTGGTCATGATGAAGGCCATCACGATCGTGTTCGCCACGATCAACGGAACCACGAACACAAATACGAAGGCGGGAAAGCCCACCGCGATGGCAAGCGCAGTCCACAGCGCGATTCCCGCGGCTGTCTCGGCCATCGCCATGCGCCGTGCGCGCGCGGAGAGAATGCCCCGGCGGTGTGCGCAGTAGAGCATGTGGGCGCTCTGAACCGAAAACCCCAGGAAGAGGCCGAAGATGCCGGTCCAGCTGCGTCGGCCGAGGGCGAAGTGGTCGGTGATCAAGCGTATGCGGCGGCTGGCTCGGTACTCCGCCAGCGTCGGATTGGCGTCCGGGTCCACGCCAGGGCGGTTTGCGTTTCCGTGATGAACGCGGTTGTGCCAGGCGATCCAGAGCCGTGGTGACAGCACGAAGGGCAGCAGCAAGAGCATCCCGAGGGCGTAGCGCAGGCGCGAACTGCGAACGATGGCGCCATGCAGCGTCTCGTGTGCGAGGAATGTCAAGCCCGCGAAAGAAGCGCCGATGACAAGGGAGAGAAGGCTTGCAACGACCCAGGACACAGCGTTCTGAGAGATAAGGATTGCCGACAGTGCGATGACCGTGAGGTGCACCGGGAGCCAGATGAGACGCGACCTGGACGGTGCGAAGACTCGAGGGGGCAGGGCGGCTTTGAGTTCTGCCGCGTAATACGGAATTCGATGGGCGATCATAAAACCTCTGTGGAGTAAGACGTCTGAGCGGCCAGATCGGTCTCGGACGCGACGAGCAATTCGATCGTCTGCGCCGGAGCACGTGCCCTCGCACCCCGGAAACTCGTGGTTGGCGTGGGCCCGATGGCAAAGCGACAGCGTTGCGCAGGTCCCGTGCACTGCCTACGTCCGCCGTGCTGCGCGGGCCCTTAGGGCTCGGGAAACCCCCGAAGTTACGGCGATTTCATAGGTGGTCATGTCCATGTCCTACTGCAACTGCGATATCGACGGCGTGAAGTTGCATTGGGCACAGTTCGAGCCAGATCTCGCGGACGAGGGCAAAACCGCTGTCGTTCTGCTGCATGGGCTTGCCGATTCGCACTTGACGTGGCGCAGCGTGGCACCGCTGCTCGCCACCGACCGTCGAGTGCTCACCCCCGACCTGCCAGGTAGCGGGTTGTCCACGCGAGCCGACGTGAGCTACACCCTGGAGTGGCAGGCCCACATCATGGCGCGCTGGCTGGAAGCGATGGGGCTCACATCGGTCGACGTCGTCGGGCATTCATTCGGCGGTGGTGTGGCCCAGATGCTGCTGCTGGAGTGCCCGGAGAGGCTGCGCCGGATTGCGCTGGTGGCCTCCGGCGGTCTCGGCCGGGATGTCGGCTTCTGGCTCAGGCTCGCGACCTTTCCCTTCATGGTGGAGCACTTTGGTCAGCCTTTCATGGCCTTCGGTACGCGTCGGGCGATCGGTGGTTCTCGTCTGCACGGTTCCGCGGCCGACCTCGAGACGCTGGCCAAGATGAACGAGCAACCGGGCACGGCCCGGGCATTTTCTCGAGCCGTGCGGAGCGTCATCAACTTCCGTGGTCAGTATCGGATGCTGTTGCAACGCGCGCACGAGGTCGACGAGCTTCCGCCCATTCGTGTCTTCTGGGGTGAAGTCGATGCCTTGATCCCGCACAAGCATGGCGACGCGCTGGTCGCAGCGACCGAGGGAGTCGAGTTGGTGACCTTTCCCGGGGCCGGTCACTACCTGCACCAGCAGCAACCCGAAGCCTTTGTTGAGGCGCTTCGGGCTTTCCTCGACGCCGCCGAGCTTCCACGTGCGACGCTGCGCCCGGCGTCAGACGTGGTGGCGGTGTCGCCCATGGACCGCATCGCACGGGGGCTGCGCGGCCGGGGACGCGGGCGGCCAGGTGCGGGTCGCAACCGGGAGACCTGAGACCCCAATCGGCGCGCTCCCGCTGCCGAGCCGCCACGGCCGGGCCGTTGCCCGTTTTCGGCGTGCCATGCGCCGCGCCTGGCTGTCGCCGCAAGTCCTTGAAACTACGGGACTCTGTGGCCGTCTCGAGCGCAAGCGTTGCGGAGCTGCCGTCGCAGAGCACGGAACTTCACTCTGCCCGCGTGTGCCCTGCGCTCCTACCACCCGATCAAGCTATCTGTGAATTGAATCACAAAGTCCGTTTTGACTGCGAGCGTATTTCAAAAATCCGGGTTAGGATCGCACCGGACGGTCGGCGGGGCTCGCCACCGTCATGCGCCGGGTTCGAAGTGTTTGAGGGCGATGACCAGGCTGATTTGGGGCGCGCGCCAGTGGTGCCCGATTCACTCAGAGACAGCAAGCGCTTCGACTTCGTGCGCGTGCTGGGCAAGGGTGGCATGGGCTGCGTCTACTTGGTGCATGACCGCGAGCTGGGTGCCAAGGTCGCACTGAAAACCCTGGCGCGTGACGATGTCACGAGTCTCTATCGCTTCAAGAAGGAGTTTCGCTCGCTGGTCGACGTGAGCCACGAGAATCTCGTGGTGCTGCACGAGCTTTTGTGTGAGGACGACGCTGCCTGGTTTTTGAGCATGGAGTATGTCGACGGACAGGACTTCATGAGTTACCTGCGGGGGCTCGATCCGCTGGAGTGGGATCCCGCCGTCTCTACGGTGAAGCTCGGAACGCCCAGTCGCGGTGACAAGCCCGTGGGTAACCCCACGGGGGTGGCGCTGCACGGGCCTCACGGCGAAGTGGGGCTGCGCGATGCGTTTGCACAGCTGGCCACTGGGGTTCAGGTGCTGCACGACGCGGGCAAGCTGCACAAGGACTTGAAGCCTTCCAACGTGATGGTTACGGCGGAGGGCAGGGTGGTTTTGCTCGACTTCGGGATGGTGGTCGACCAGGACGACGCCTCACGAGGTCAGACCATTGACGACGAGTTGATGGGGACGCCCGCCTACGTGGCGCCCGAGCAGGTGGCGGGGCCCGGCGCCGGTCCAGCTTCCGATTGGTACAGCTTCGGCGTGATGCTCTACGAGGCGCTGACGGGCAAGCTGCCCATCGAGGGGCGCTCCATCGACATCATTGCGCGCAAGCAGATCGATACGCCGCGGCTTCCGTCGCTGATCGAGCCGGCGGTTCCACCGGATCTGGAGCGGCTCTGTATGCAGCTGCTCGAGCGAGATCCGACGCTCAGACCCGACGGCGTGGAGGTTTTGGCCACGCTGCAGCCCAGCCTTTTGCCTTCGCTGCGCGTACGGACGCCTGCGCCGGAGTTCGAAGAGGTCTTCATCGGGCGCGACGGCGAGTTCGGTGTGCTGCGCGAGGCCTTCGAAGCCACCGCCGACGGTGCTCCGGTGGCGGTGCTGGTGGAGGGGCCCTCGGGCATCGGAAAGAGCGCCCTGCTACGCCACTTCATGCACTCGCTCGATGCCGACGAGGAAGCGGTGGTCTTGCGCGGACGCTGCTACGAGCAGGAGTCGGTGCCCTTCGAAGCGGTCGACAGTCTGGTGGATTCCCTGGTGCGCTACCTGCGAAGCCTGCGCGACGTGGAAGCCGCTCGCCTGATCCCGCGCAACGCGGCGGCGCTGGCGCGACTGTTTCCGGTGATGCTGAAGGTACGCGTCATGGCCCGCGTTCGCGCTCGCGTCGAGGTCCGCGATCCCATTGAAGTGCGTCGCCGCGGATTTGCTGCCTTCAAGGAGCTACTGGGGCGCATCGCCGACGAGCGGCCGCTGGTGCTCTGCATCGATGATCTGCAGTGGGGCGATACCGACGGCGCTGCGCTCCTGGCCCACGCCCTTTCGCCGCCGGATGCCGCGCCGGTGCTGCTGGTGGCAACCCACCGCGATCAACCCGGGCGCGTCATCGAGGAACTCACGCGGGTGCCGGAGCTTCAGCTGCGGCGGCTGCGCCTGGGCGCGCTCTCCCGGGGCGAGGTGCGCGCCATGGTGAAGTCACGCTTCGAAGCCCTGGATGAGGCGCGCCTTCGGGCCATCGAGCGCGAGGCGGAGGGCAGTCCCCTTTTCGTCAATGAACTCCTGCGCTCGCTTTCGTCCGAGCCCGAGGCCACCGAGTCTTCGCCACAGGTGCAGATCACCCTCGAGCGCACCGTGACAGATCGCATTGACTCCCTGTCGCGCAACGCCCGCGAGTTGCTGCGCGTGGTGGCGGTGGCGGGGCGGCCCCTGCGCTCGAGCGTGGCCCTGAGCGCCGCCGGGCTCGGTCCCGAGAGCAGCACCCTCTGGGGCGCGCTGCGCTCGGCGCGCCTTTTGCTGACGCGCGGCGCCAGCGGTGAGCATCACGTGCTTTGCTTTCACCAGCGCGTGCGCGATGCGGTGGTCGGCCAGCTCGATGGGGACGCCCTGCGCGACATTCACGGGAAGCTGGCGCGCGCCCTGGAGCAGGCGGGATTCGCCGAGAGCGAGTCCATCGGCGATCACTATGCGCGCGCTGGCGACATGGAGCGGGCGGTGGGCCACATGCGCGAGGCTGCGGCCGCGGCCATTGCCTCGCTGGCCTTCGCACGCGCCGCCCGCCTCTATCGTTGGCTGCTCGATCACGGCGAGCCGGACGCTGCCGAGCGCGCACACCTGGAGCACGCATTGGGCGACGCCCTGGCCAACGATTCTCGGGGCGCCGAGGCCGCCGAGGCGTTCCTGCGCGCGCGCGCCGGGGCGGGGCCGGAACTCGCATTGGAACTGCAGCGTTTGGCCGCCGAGTACTTCCTGCGCTCGGGGCATCTGGAACGCGGCATGCAGTGCCTTGCGCGTGTGCTCGAGGCCGTGGGACTGCCCGCGCCCGCCTCGCCGGCTCGCGCGCTGGCTTCGCTCGTGCTGCGACGGGCAAACCTGCGCCTGCGCGGTCTGCACTTCGAGGAGCGCCGCGCCGAGGAGGTGCCCGCTGAGCTGCTCATGCGCATCGACGTGTGTTGGTCGGCCGCCTCCGGGCTCGGCCTGATCGACTTCGTGCTCGGCGGCGACTTTCAGGCGCGGCATCTGGCGCTGGCGCTCGAGGCCGGTGAACCCTTCCGCGTCGTGCGCGCGCTGGCGCTGGAGGCCGCCTACCTGGCGGCCGAGGGCACCCGCAGTCAGCAGCGCACGGCCGAAGTGGTGAAGCTGGCCCGCGACATGGCTGACCGCATCGGCGACCCCCATGCGCAGGGACTTTCACTGATGGCCAACGGCATGGCGCGCTGGCATGCGGGCGGCTTTCGCGACGCGCTCGAGCTGTGCCGGCAGGCCGAGCGCATCTTTCGCGAGCGCTGCACCGGCGCCACCTGGGAGATCGTTACCAGCCATGTCTTCCAGGCCGCGGCGCAGTATTGGCTCGGCGACCTACCCGCGCTCGGTCGCAAGGGCGCCGCCCATCTGCGCGAGGCGCTACAAAACGACGACCGCTTCGCCGCCGCCGACCTGCAGACCGGCTACCACGTGCTACCGCAGCTGGCGCGCGACCGGGTGGCGCCGACGCGCGCCGCCGTGGCGCAGCAGAAACGCGCCTGGCCCAACAATGGCTTCCACTTGCAGCACTGGAACCAGCTTCAGGCCGATTGCTTGATCGACCTCTACGAAGGTCGCGGTGCGCGGGGGCTTTCGCGCATCGAACGGCGCTGGCGCGAGCTACAGCGTTCGCAGGTGATGCATGTGCAGGTCATCGCCATCGAAGTCATGCAGCTCAGGGCCCACTGCGGCCTGGCGGCGGCCCATGCCCAGCCGCGCAGCCGCACGCGTCTTCTGCGCGGGGTGGTGTCCTTTGCACGCAAGATCGCCAAGGTGCCGGCACCGTGGGCGGAGGGCCTGGTCCTGGTCATCGAGGGCTCGGTGGCCGAGATGCGCGGGCAGCCAGCGCTTGCGCGACAGCACTTCGGGCGTGCGGTCACGCTGCTCGAAGCCTTCGACATGCAGCTGCACGCAGCCTGCGCGCGCTACCGCCTGGGCTGCGTGGTGGGCGGTCGCGAGGGCGAGGTCGAATGCAAGCGCGCGCTGCAGCTGCTGCGCGACCGCGGGGTGAAACGGCCGGAGCAGATGGTGGCGGTGCTGGCGCCCGGAGGGGGGGGATGAACGGAGAGTGAATGTGCAGGCGCGAACCTCAGGCCGACAAGTAGCGCACCATCAGCTCGGTGATCTCTTCGATCAACCCCTCGTCGTGCGCGCCCTCGGTGTCGGCCTGGATGTGGGCGCGGATCACGCTGGGGACCGAGTTGACCAGCAGGAAGGTGGCGCGCTCCACATCGACCGGGCGCGTCTCGCTGCTGCTAAAGAGGTATTCGCGGCACAGGCTCGCCAGGCGCTGTTCGAAGCCGTAGACCTCGCATAGCTTGCCGACCTTCGGCACTTCCTGGCACAGCACATGGTGCAGTTCGGGGTCGACGCGGTAGGCCGCCACCAGCGCCGCGGTCAGGCGCCGGGCGCGCGCCTCGAGACCCCCGGGTCGCGGGCCCGCCAGCCGCTCGCGCAGAACCTGGTCCATTTGCTCGCGGTGGCTCTCGACCAGGTTGGCGACCAGGGCTTCCTTGCTCGGGAAGTACTGGTAGAGCGAGCCGATACTGACGCCCGCGGTCTGGGCGATGCGGTTGGTGCTGGCGCGGTCGTAGCCGAGGCCGACCAGGACTTGGGCCGTGGCCTTCACGATGGCGTCGACCGTGGCCTGGGCCCGCGCTTGGCGGGGACGTCGACGGGGGTTGGTGGTCGGAATCGCGCGCATCATCGAACCTGCCTTTCAAACACCCACTGGGCCTCCGCAAAGCCCGTGTTCATTCCCTAGTCGGTGCTAGCAACGCGGATTTTCGGGAGGGTGTGACGGAAAGCTCACAATGCCGGGCAATGTGGGGGGAGAAGAGCCGCCCCGGGCGCTGGCAACGCCTGGAAATAACCAAGGATTTCAGCGCCTTGTTGTAAATCCGCGGCCTACGCGAGCACTGGCTCGCCGGCGTGTTATTTTTGCGCTCAGGGATCGGGAAAACCGGGCCAGCGGCCGCCGGCACCCTGGGCGGGGGCCAAGATCGCCAACGGGTGGCTACAGGCAGCCGCTGCCATCACGCCGGCGGGGCGGTGGTTGCCGCTTTGCTTGACGCCGCCGAAAGGCAGGCGGCCGCTGGCGCCGGCGCTGGAGCGATTCCAGTGCAAAAGGCCGACTCGCAGTGCGTCGGCGCAGCGCTCGAAGGCCTGGCGCGAAGCGGTGAAGACGGAGGCTACGAGGCCGTAGGGGGTGTCGTTGGCCAGCTCGATGGCGCGCTCGAGGGGGTCGGCGCCGTCGGCTCGGTAGAGCGCCAGGTCGGGGGCGAAGAGTTCCTGGCGCGAGTAGTCGGGTAGCGTGGCGGTGTCGATGCCAGGGCCGGCGCGGTGGATGGCGGGGCGCAGGTAGTGGCCGCGGTGGCCCTCGACGCGCACGGGGTCGCCTCCTGTGAGGCGCTCGAAGCCGGCCGCGGTTGCCTGCGCCTGGGCGGCCTGGACCCGCCGCAGCGCTGCTTCGGAGACCAGCGGCCCCATGAAGGTGGCTTCATGTAGGGGATGGCCGACGCGGATGCCGGCAGCCAGTGCGCACAACCGTTCGCTGAGGGCGGCCTCGACGGCGGGGGCGGCGATTACGAACGACGTGGAGGTGCAGCGCTGGCCGGCGGTGGCGAAGGCAGCGAAGGCGATGGCGCGCGCGGTGGCCTCGAGGTCGCAGTCCTCGAGCACGATGGCAGCGTTCTTGCCGCCCAGTTCGAGCGCCACCAGACAGTGGGGACGCCAGGCGTTGTCGCGCACGATGGCCTGGCCGACAGCGGCCGAGCCGGTGAAGAGCACGCCGTCGATGTCGGGGTGGGTGCTGAGGGCCTGGCCGGCGGCTCCCTCACCCTGCACCACGTTGAAGACTCCGGGAGGAAAGCCGGCGGCTTCGATGCAGCGGGCGATCCAGACCGCGGCGCCGGGCGTTTTTTCGCTCGGCTTGTGCACGACGGTATTGCCCATCAACAGCGCTGGCACGATCTGGCCGTTGGGCAGGTGCCCCGGGAAGTTGAAGGGGCCGAGCACCGCGAGCACGCCCAGGGGTCGATGGCGGACCTCGCCGGGCAGGTCGTCGACAAGTCGGTCTTCGGTGAAGCGGGCGCCCTCGCCCCGCATCACGTCGACCTTGGCCACCATGGCAGAGACCTCGGCCACGGCCTCCCAGCGCGGCTTGCCCACCTCCAGCGCGATGCACTCGGCGATGGCCTCCCTGTGCTCGCCGAGGGCGGCCTGGTAGCGCCGGAGCAGGGCCTCGCGCTCGGAGCGCGGTGTGCGGCGCCAGCCGGGAAGGGCGCGGCGGGCGGCCTCGATGGCGCGGTCGACGTGGGCGCGGGTGTGGGGGTGAATCGCGAGCTTGCGGTCGAGGTCACCGGGGCAGGCGATGTGGAGTTCGCCGTCGGCGGCCTCGGCGAGCGTGAAGCGGCCGTCGATGTAGTCGCCGGGGCCCATGGCGGGATGCGCGCTCATGGAAGAAGTGTAGCGCGTGTCGGGCGTCCGGGCGCCGCCCTGGTCACGCGGCGCCTGCCGTGGCATGAGGCCCGGGTGCGCCCGATTTCCGAAGTCGTCACCACCACCCTCGGCCGGCTGCGCGGCCAGCGCCTCGAGGGCCTCACCGTCTTTCGCGGTGTGCCCTTCGCCGAGCCACCGCTGGGGCCGTTACGCTTTCGCGCCCCCGAGGCGAAAAGGCAGTGGAGGGGCGAGCGGGCGGCGCTGGGCTTCGGCGCGCCCTGCCCCCAGGGGGCGATCGTCGCAGCCGGCCTGCCGGCGCCGAGCGAGGACTGCCTGACGCTCAACCTGTGGGCGCCGACGGCCGAGGCCACGGAGCCCAGGCCGGTGATGGTCTTCTTCCACGGCGGTGGCTTCACCAGCGGCGCCTCCGGTCTGCCCATGTACGACGGGGCAGCGCTTGCGCTCCGGGGCGACGTGGTGGTCGTCAGCTGCAACTACCGTCTCGGTGCCCTCGGCTTTGTCGATCTCTCGGCCCTGTCACCGGAGCGTTTCGACAGTAACCTCGGGCTGCGCGATCAGCTGGCGTGCTTGCGTTTCGTGCGTGACAACGCCGAGGTCTTCGGCGGTGACCCCGGGCGTGTGACCGTCTTTGGTCAGTCTGCGGGCGCCATGTGCGCCGTGAGCCTGATGGCATCGGAAGCGGCGCGCGGGCTCTTCCGCTCCGTGATCGCCCAGAGCGGGGCCGGCCACCATACCGCAGTGCGCGAAGAGAGCGGGCCGCTTTCGATGCAGTTCCTGGAGGCGTTGGGCCTGGGCCAGCGAAGCATCGAGCGTGTGCGCGAAGTGCGGGTGGAAGCGATCCTGGAGGCGCAAGAGGCGGTGCAGAGGCGCTGGATCACGCTGGGCCGAGCCGGCCGGCCGATGCCGACGGCCTCGATGACGTTGGTGCCTGCGATCGATGGGGAGCTACTCGAGGCCCACCCCTTCGACGCGCTCGCCCGGGGCCGTGCGGCGGAGCTGCCGCTCTTGCTCGGCAGCACGGCCGAGGAGTGGAACTTCTGGGTCTTCTTGACCGATCCGGCCAAGCACAGCCTTGACGAATATGCCCTTTCCAAGGTGATCGAAAAGCGGCTGCCCGGCCGCGGTGCCGAGGCCATCGAACTCTATCGGCGGCGCCTGCAGGCCGCACGCGGCGGCCAGGCGCCCGAGCCCTGGCGCATTTTTTCGGTCATCGAGAGCGAGCGCGCCTTCGGGCGTCCGGCGCGGCTCTTGGCCGACAGCCGGGATGGGACGGGCGCGTCGACATTCCTATATCGCTTCGAGTACCGCGGGCCGCTCTTTGATGGTGAACTCGGCGCTTGCCACACCATGGACGTACCCTTTGTCTTGGGATCGGTCGAGCGGGACTTCGGTCGAGACTTCACCGGCGGTGGAAGCGATGCGATTGCGCTCTCGGGAGCCATGATCGACGCCTGGGCAGCCTTTGCGCGCTCAGGCGACCCGTCCAGCGAAGGGCTGGGGACGTGGTCCACGTGGCAGCCCGGTGGCGATGGGGAGCCGAAGGTCATCGGCCGCGCCGATGGGAGTGAGGCGCTGGTCCAGGTCGACGCAGGGCTCGACGCCTTCTGGGCTGCGGTGACGTAGGGCGCGATCCGCGGTAGATCGTAGGCCATGATTTTGCTGATCCGACACGGCGAGACCGCGCTGAACGCAGCGCGCGTGGTGCAACCCCCCGAGACGCCCCTCAGCGAGCGCGGGCGGGCGCAGGCGGCGGCCCTGGGCGCTCGCCTGGAGTCGCTGGGCATCGTGCGCATCGTCAGCAGCGACCTGCGGCGAGCGGCGATGACGGCCGGGGCGCTGGCCGCGGCCAGCGGTGCCCCCATTGAGCACCAGCCGCTTCTGCAGGAGCGCAACTTCGGCGACATGCGTGGCAAGAGTTACAGCGAGCTGCCCCGCAGCTTCTTCGACCGCGACTACCACCCGCCCGGCGGCGAGAGCTACGTCCAATTCGACGCGCGTGTGGTCGAGGCCTGGCGCTGGGTGGTCGAGATCGCGGCGGCCACGGAGGGCCCGCTGGCCGTGGTCACCCACGGCCTCTTCTGCCACTCGGCGGCCCGGCAATGTTTCGCACTCGAGGCGGCGCAGGTGCCTATGCGTTTCGGCAACACCAGCCTGACCGAGGTGCAGCGGCAGCCGCCCCACGAAGTGCGCGTGCTCAACAGCACCGAGCACCTGGTCGGCGAGCTGGCCGACGACCGACACTCGGCTTCGGGGCTTTAAAGCGGCGATTGATTTGAAACCACCACAACTTCGCGGGTTTAGCGGGCCCAGCGCACCGCTACGGCGCCTTTAGTGAAGTAGCTCGGGCTACGCCTGCGGCACCGTAACGGCACGCTGAACCCGCTCTCCCTCATGAATTTGCGGTTATTTCCAGCAGCCCGCCGGCTGAATGTTGAGCGGCGAGAACCGGTGCGCCAGAACTTTTGCTGACGATGGCCTGGTTGCGGCCGCCGTGTTTGGCGGCATAGAGATTCTCATCGGCTGCGCCGACGATTTGGTCGAGGCTCATGTCGGGGTGGAGGTCGCTGGGATGCCAGGAGTAGCCTCCGATGCTCACGGTTACTGGTACAGGCGTGGTGTCGTTCTCGATCTGCAGCGCCTCAACGCGCGATCGAATGCGCTCGGCCACAAATCGCAGCCCACTGGCGGTCCCGCGACGACAGAGCACTGTGAATTCCTCGCCGCCGTAACGGGCTACGCAGTCTTCGGCGCGAACGGCTCCGCGCATGGACTGCGCCACGCAGCGCAAGACCTCATCACCGAAGCTGTGGCCGTAGTTGTCGTTGAGTTTCTTGAAATGATCGATGTCGACCATGAGCACGCCGAGGGGCGTTTGATCTCCGAGGCTCCGGCCTACCTCGAGGTCCTGCTGCCGCATCAGCTCCGCTCGATTGCTCAAGCCAGTCAGGGTGTCGGCAGTCGCGGCTCGCATGAGATCGGCCTCCCGAGTGGCCGCGGCTAGCTGATTTTCGACGCGAAAGATTAGCTCTTCTCGAAAGAAGGGCTTGCGAATGAAATCGCGAGCGCCAGCACGATGGGCATTTACCAGTTCGCGCCGGTGTTCCGAGTGTGTTGTGGCGATAATCGGAACCGCGGCCAGAGCCTCGCGCCTGCGCATCTCCTCGATGATGCGGTAGGCGCCATGGTCGGCGAGCTGAAGGTCCAGCAGGAGAAGGTCCGGGAGCGTTTCGCGCAGGCGCTCGAGAAAGCTCGCAGCGTTTTGGAAGGTGCGAATCGCGTAGCCCTCGGCCCGAAGAATGCGGCTCGTGTTCAGGCGGATCCCAGGGTCGCGTTCCACGCAGGCTACGACTCGACCACGATTGGATTCCACGCGCCCGAGGACGCTGCTGGCCAGTGAGCACAGAGCGCCACGCTCAAAAGGGCTAAGTAGGTAGTCCGAAGCACCGTTCTCAAAGGCAGAGATCTTCGCGTTCTGGTCCCCGCGAGATAGCACCATGATCATGGCGATTCCCATGGTGGCCTCGGACTGTCCAAACTTGCTGCACAGTTGTTGGGCCTTCTCATCGGGGAAACCTACGTCAGCCACAAGCAGCGCCGGACGAGCGCGCTGGATCTGGTCGAACGCTTCCTGGCCGCACTCGGCGGTGTCCACCGTGGCCTCCAGAGGCTCGAGCTCCTCCGCAAGCAGGCGTCTCTTGTCGGTGGTGCGCGCGACCACGAGAACGTGCGGTTGCCGTCGCTTTCGCACGGGCTCCGGCGTATCACTTGTGTTCCCCCCGGAATACTCCTCGCAATTCATGTAAAAGTGGAACGGCTGTCGCGAGAAAAACTGGACCGCAAAGTACCTCTGCAAAGTCTCTCGGGGGATGCCTGTGGAGCGACCGGCATGAAAGTTCCGAAAGTGCCGTAAACCCGTGCGAGAAGGCGTGGGGCGGTGTGCCGCTGCGGCCGCACGCGTGGCCCTTTCGGCCAGTGCTGCCGGTTCGGTCTCCTGTTCAGCGCCTGGGGCATCCGCGCGATGGCGAGTCTCTGGCAGGGGGGGGCCTTCCTTGGTGCAGGTCGGCATCACGAAGCCCGAACCCAGAGCCGCGGCCGTGGCGCCGAGGCAGCGATGCCCAGCGGCCGCTTGCCCGGGCCCGACACGCTGCCTCAGACCATCAGTACGCCGGCCTCCCAGCGCACCAAGCGTGCGGTCGTGGCTCGTACCGGCGCAAACACGCCGTTGCCCTGTGCGGCCGTCGGCGCCGTCAACGGTCAGGCCGGTCTCGCGCGATTGACCTTCCGGACCCTGCACCGCAGGCCGAAGGGCGACAGCCGGACGAGCCGCGTCGAGTTCGGGCCGACGAGGGGGTCGGTGCCTGAGCTTCGCTCCGGCACCAGCTCGCCGGACGCGCGAGGCGCGCTGTGAGTCGACGACTGGGCGCTCAAGCCCAACTCTGGGTTGGTTGTCTACCAGCAGGTGTTGAGTGCGCCGATCAAGCTCAGGGCGCCGTTGTCCAGCGCGCCAGCCGGGTAGGAGAGTGCGAACTGGTAGCACATCTCGGTTTCGGTCGACTCGCCGAAAGCCACGTTCCTGCCGGTGTCGTTGAAGAAGGAGCAGGTCGTCTCCAGCGTGTCTCCCGGATTGACGACCGCCGGCGGAATCTCGTAGCCCACCTGGTAGTCAAACTGGAAGGGTTGATCGAAGATCGTCGTCACCGTGCCGTCGGCCCGCTTGAGGTCGGTCTTCATGTTTGTGCCGATCAGATGCATGTGGGGAGTGAACCCGATGACCGTGATCGGAGCGCTGGTGGTGTTTTGACACTTGGTCGTGAAGTGGTTTTCGCCCGCCGGCATGCCGAAGACGCTGTTGAAGTTCTCGGTGCCCAGGAAGGTGATGCCGGCGATGTTTTCGCGCTGATCGGCGGGCACAGTGCACATCTGAACCTTGGAGTTATCCAGCGCGGGGGCGCCGGTTGTGTTGTAGAGGTGCCACTGGATCATGATCAGCGGTGCCGGGGGGAGCTGGCCGCCGACGTCGTCGGGCATGCGCGTGGAGCAGCCGCCCACGGCCCAGCCGCCGATAAGCGTGGCGCTGGTGCCCAAGGTGGTGCCGGCGACGTTTTGAGCCACGTCACCGGGGCTGCGGCCCGCCTGGCTCGTGAAGATCAAGTAGTGGTGCAGCACCGGGAGGTTGTCGAAATCGGCGCCGTAGCGGGTCCAGACGTCGTTCGGGCCCCAGGGTACGGCGTAGTACCACTCGTGGTAGGACTCGCCGTTGGGCACTGTGAAGGGGCCGTCGCTATTGGGGGCGTGCACCGGGAACTCGTAGCAGGTCTCACCCGGCTCGGCGACGAGCGGGTCGTAGGCTCCGGGCTTGGAACAGACGTCGATGGTGCCACCGGGACCCACGGATGCGGGCGTAGTATCGGCGCCGCCGCCAGCGATCACGCCGTCTCCTGCCGCGGAGCCGCAGCTGGCGTCAGCCGGGTCGGTGCTAGCCTGGGCACCGGCCGCCAGCCAACCATCGAGGGTTGCCAGGTCCTCAGCCGCGAGCACGCTGCCCTGGGGCATCGTGCCGTCGGCCAAGCGTACCCGAGCGACTTCGTAGACCTTTTTGGTGGGATCGAAGAGCGGCGACTGCTTTTGCCAGTCGTCTGGGGTGACCAGGCGAATCGCGCCGCCGATGGGTTCCGCGCCATGGCATTTGTGGCAGTTGTTGACCACCACGTTGGCGACGTCGCAGGGCATGACGCCTGCACCCGTGGTGGCGGTGGGCGAGTTGTTGGTGGTGCTACTACCGCCACCCCCTGCCGTGGTCGTCTCCCCGCCTCCGGGGATCGGGGCACCGTTGCCGGCCGTAGAGCCGCCAGCCGGTGTCCCGGCGCTGGGCTCGCTGCCACATGCCATGAGGGCTGCTGCCGCAAGGGCGAGCGATGCACTGCGAAGAATCCGAACCTGCTCGTTAGTTGTCATGACCTCACCAACCCCGCACTCGTGCTTCGTCCGACCCGTGGACGACACGTGCGACACCTGAGTTGCTAGCTGTTGCACACCCACCCCATTTGTAACTGGATGGGGCGCAACCGGTCGGGGCAAAGCGCAGCGGCGTGACGGCCAGGTTGATCTAGCTCAAGGGGATATAATGCGAGGGGAAATATCTCGCCGCACTGGCACGAGATTTGGCCAAAGTCGCTGCGCGGAGGATGCTGGGTCGCGCTGCGACCCGGGTCGAGAAATCAGAACTGAAACCGAAACCACGCCACCGCCCTGTGGGCGTTGGCTCAGCCGGTGGCCGGGCGTGTCGCAGACGACGCTTTTTCCTCAACCGCCTCGGCTCCGAGCGTTTGCCGCCCGCGAGGTTCTGCCCGGCGGGAGTGCTGAGCCGATGATCGGGGTCGATACGATGGCAGATGCAAGGACGGCCTTCGCCGGAATACTCCGTGTATTTCAAGGGGACCGGACGCCGCAGCTGGCGCCGTAGCGGTCCCGAGAGCGGATCATGACTTCCGCCGAGCACATCTAGATGTGCTCGGCGGGAGTGCTGAGCCGATGATCGGGGTCGATA